>Ga0213827_1000464_pt1 | contig 33091 bp, 30 predicted proteins | sample MC6MC0898MG_FD_180669 | JGI IMG/M metagenome (GOLD analysis project Ga0213827, IMG submission 180669) | Enriched soil aggregate microbial communities from Iowa State University, Ames, United States - MC6-MC0898-MG | ecosystem: Environmental > Terrestrial > Soil > Unclassified | place: USA: Iowa...
GTGAGAGTAGGACGTCGCTAGGCAATTAAAAAGTCATGGATCTATTCCATGACTTTTTTTATTTTGTGAACTATTCATAAAATGCTATAATATATTTAATATTTTCAAGTGGATTTAAAGGAAATTTCTTTCGCCTAGATACATTCTGGATTTAATAATGGAGGAATCAAAATGAGGCAGAACATTTTTTCTGCGATTTCGATCTCAAGTCTACTACTTATATTCTTTATGTTTGGCTATGATTCAACCAAATGGTATGGAAACTTTTTTACATTTCTCTATCGTGTAAATATGTTTATGCCGTTTATTTTAGGTGGTTTAGGCATCACCAGCGCCCTATTTGGCATCAAAGGATATCGTATGGTTCTTGTTGTCCTTCATTTGTTCCTACTGCTATTATTTTTTTGTATCTATTTAAAGGCATTTTTTGTTCCATGAGCATTCATCAAAACTGCGGAGAGGAATTCTGCAGTTTTTTCTATTTATTTAAGTTCTTACATACTTCTGTAAGCAACAAAAGGTATAATGAATTACAAATTGGTTGTGAATGAATATGTACAATGGAAAGGAAGAAAAAGTTGGGAAAAAAGCAAATTTGGTATGAGGTACAGGAAAACGAGTCAATCGAGGATTGCTTGGCAAGAATGCGGAAAGATGGCTTTATGGTCATAGGACGAAAAGAAGAGCCACTTTTTCATATCGTAGATGGTGAGCCAGCTTATTTGCGCCAAAAAATTCAGTTTAAAGGTATACCTGCTCAAGATATCGAATGATTTTGACTAAAAACCGAACGTTTTTTTTCACCTAATAAAAAATGTTCGCATTTTTGGATTGACGATAAGACAATCCCTTGTTAAAATGTGAGAAGGAAAAACAAATAGATCCCACATATATGCTAGAGGATTGGCTCTAGTGTCTCTACCCGGCACCGTAAATGCTGGACTATGCGGGAAAGCACTTTTGGCGTAAGGTGAGAAGGTCTTTGTACAGCTATGTACATGGAGACGATCTTGTCCGAATAATCCTCAAGTAAACTGCTTTCACGTGTACTGGTAGAGAGTAGTTTATTTGGGGATTTTCTTTGTAAATAAGAATTGCAGTAGCTATTCAAAATAGAGGCTAGCACAATAAATAATTGATCATTTTTCTATCGTTTAAAAGGAGCGACAATTTATGAATCCGAAAATCGGTGTCATTATGGGTAGTTCAAGTGACTGGGAAACAATGAAACATGCATGTGATATTTTAGATGAATTACAAGTACCGTACGAAAAGAAAGTTGTATCAGCACATCGTACACCTGATTTAATGTTTGAATATGCAGAGGCAGCTCGCGAGCGAGGAATACAAGTAATTATTGCTGGAGCAGGCGGTGCTGCACATTTACCAGGAATGGTGGCAGCTAAAACAACATTACCTGTCATCGGTGTACCAGTTCAATCCCGTGCACTTAATGGACTTGATTCACTATTATCCATCGTTCAAATGCCTGGTGGCGTACCTGTAGCTACTGTAGCGATTGGCAAAGCAGGAGCGACTAATGCAGGGTTACTTGCAGCTCAAATTTTGTCAACAACAGATGCGGAGCTTGCTAATAAATTAGATGCTAGACGTGAAGCAACAAAGCAGCAAGTATTAGAAAGTACAGGTGACTTAGTGTGACGAAGATTATTTATCCTGGACAAACGATAGGCATTATAGGCGGAGGGCAACTTGGTCGAATGATGGCACTTGCTGCAAAGGAGTCAGGTTTTAAAGTGGCTGTTCTTGAACCAGCAATGGACTCACCTTGTGGGCAGGTTGCAGATATTCGCATTGTAGCTCCATATGATGATGAAGCTGCTTTAGAAGAACTTGCAGAAGTAAGTGATATTATCACATATGAATTTGAAAATATTGATTATGAAGGCTTAAAGCGTTTATCACAAATGGCTTATGTTCCTCAAGGAGCAGAGTTGGTACGTATTACACAAAACCGTATAACAGAGAAAGAAGCTATTGTGAAAGCTGGTTGCCCAGTAGCACCATATATTGTTGCAAAAACTTATGAAGAATTAGTAGCCAATATTGATTCGATTGGTTATCCTTGTATAGTCAAAACAGCAAGAGGTGGTTATGATGGCAAGGGACAGCAGCTTTTAAAATCAACTGAAGATTTGCCTTTAGCGAAAGAATTATTCACGCATTCGCAATGTATTGCAGAAGGATTTGTTCCTTTCGTAAAGGAAGTATCGGTCATTGTTCAAAGAAATGGTCATGGTGAATCGTATTGTCAGCCAGTTGGAGAGAACATTCATGTTCATCATATTCTTCACGAGACAATAGTACCTGCTCGCATAACTGAAAGCACAGCTCAAGCTGCAGAACGAGAAGCTTTGAAAATTGCAGATTATTTACATTTAGTAGGAACGCTAGCGGTAGAAATGTTTGTATTAGAAGATGGTAGTATTGTTATCAATGAATTAGCACCAAGACCTCATAATTCTGGTCACTATTCAATTGAAGCATGTAATGTTTCACAATTCCATCAGCATATTCGTGCTGTTTGTGGATGGCCGTTACGTAAGCCACAACTATGGGCACCATCCATTATGGTCAATGTATTAGGGCAGCATGTCGTGCCACTCAGTAACTCAATTGCTAAATATCCTGAATGGTCCATACATCTTTATGGGAAAGCTGAAGCTAAGGTCAACCGTAAAATGGGCCATGTGACGATTATGACAAAAGACTTAGAAGCTACACTACAACAAATCGAGAGTTCTGGCATTTGGTCAGAATAGAAGGAGATACGCGATGATTGAACGTTACACAAGACCCGAAATGGGCGCAATTTGGACAGAACAAAATAAATACCAAGCTTGGCTAGAGGTTGAAATTTTAGCTTGTGAAGCATGGGCAGAGTTAGGAGATATCCCTAAAGAGGATGTTGCTAAAATTCGCGAAAATGCTTCATTTGATGTGAATCGTATATTAGAAATTGAACAAGAAACTCGTCATGACGTTGTAGCCTTTACTCGTGCTGTTTCTGAAACACTTGGAGAAGAGCGCAAATGGGTACATTATGGTTTAACTTCTACGGACGTAGTAGATACAGCACTTTCTTATTTAATCAAACAAGCAAATGATATTTTACGAAAAGATATAGTAAATTTCATTGATATTATTGCTACTAAGGCAAAAGAACATAAACATACAGTTATGATGGGACGCACACATGGTGTTCATGCTGAACCAACAACTTTCGGTTTGAAACTTGGTTTATGGTATGAGGAAATGAAGCGTAACCTTGAACGTTTTGAAGCAGCTGCCAAAGTAATTGAAACAGGAAAAATGTCTGGAGCTGTTGGAACATATGCCAATATCGATCCTCGTGTTGAGCAATATGTTTGCGATAAATTAGGACTTGCAGCATCACCGATCTCCACACAAACTTTACAGCGTGATCGCCATGCTCAGTATTTAGGTGCATTAGCTTTAATCGCTACTTCAATTGAAAAATTCGCAACAGAAATTCGTGGACTACAGAAATCTGAAACACGTGAAGTGGAGGAAGCTTTTGCAAAAGGACAAAAAGGATCATCTGCAATGCCACATAAGCGTAATCCAATCGGTTCTGAAAACATGGTTGGTATGTCTCGTTTAATGCGAGGTTATATGGTGACTGCTTATGAAAATGTAGCTTTATGGCATGAGCGTGATATTTCACATTCATCTGCAGAGCGTGTTATTTTACCGGATGCAACAATTACTCTTAACTATATGCTAAATCGCTTCGGTAATATTGTGAAAAACTTAACAGTATTCCCTGAGAACATGAAACGTAATATGGATCGTACATTTGGTCTTATTTATTCTCAACGCATCTTACTAGCATTGATTGATAAAGGACTAGTACGTGAAGAAGCTTATGATACAGTACAACCTTTAGCAATGCAGGCTTGGGACGAGCAAGTTCAGTTCCGTACATTAGTCGATGCAAGTGAAAAAATCACATCTTATTTAACAAAAGAAGAGTTGGATGATTGTTTTGATTACAACTACCACTTACAGCATGTTGATATGATTTTTGAACGACTAGGACTTAACTAATATTTATTTAGCCATCTAATAATAAATGTTAGAGCCACCAGTAAAAGTTTCAGAGTTGAATCGTAGAGATACGGTTCAATTCTGAACATTATTACAAGCGTATCTCATAATATCAGGGGGAAAACGAAATGACTAAAGGTCAACTTTTGTATGAAGGTAAAGCAAAAAAATTGTTCACAACAGAGGAGCCAAATGTGCTACTTGTTGAGTACAAGGATAGTGCAACAGCATTCAATGGTGAAAAGAAAGAGGAAATTGAAGGTAAGGGCATTTTAAATAATCGCATTACTTCATTAATTTTCGAAAAATTACAAGCTAACGGAATTGCGTCACATTTCGTAAAACGATTATCCGATACACAACAACTTGTAAAAAAAGTAGAAATTATTCCGATTGAGGTAGTTGTTCGTAATATTGCTGCTGGAAGTTTAGCAAAGCGTCTAGGTCTTGAAGAAGGGACACCTTTAAAACGACCAATCGTTGAATTTTATTATAAAGACGATGATTTAGGCGACCCACTTATTACGACAGAACATATTGATGTTCTTGAACTTGCCACACCAACTGAAGTAACAGCTATTTATGATGGTGCATTAGCCGTTAACAAAGTGCTACAGCCGATCTTTGCAGATGTCAATGTGACATTGATTGATTTTAAATTAGAGTTCGGCCGTGATATGGATGGTCATGTATTATTGGCAGATGAAATTTCACCAGATACATGCCGACTTTGGGATGCAACAACGAAGCAAAAGTTAGACAAAGATGTTTTTCGTCGTGACCTTGGTAATTTAACTGAAGTTTATACTATTATACTTTCTAGACTCGGAGGCAAATAACAATGAAAAAAGTAAAAATCTATGTAACATTACGTGAGAGTATTCTTGATCCTCAAGGCTCTGCAGTACAAGGTTCTTTAGCTAAGATGGGCTACGGTGAAGTAGAAGATTTACGTATCGGTAAATATCTTGAACTATCAATTAAAGATTCAGAACGTGACATTGATACTCTAGTAAAAGAAATGTGTGAAAAGGTTTTAACGAACGTTGTAATTGAAGACTACCGTTACGAAGTCGAGGAGGCTATTTAATCATGAAATTCGCAGTACTCGTATTCCCTGGGTCAAACTGTGACATCGATATGTATCATGCGATTAAAGACGAGCTAGGTGAAGAAGTAGAATATGTATGGCATACAGCAACAGATCTAAGTGGTTTTGATGGTGTATTAGTACCTGGAGGATTCTCCTATGGGGATTATCTTCGTTGTGGTGCAATGGCTAATCAATCTAACATTATGACAGAAGTTAAGAAGGCAGCAGATGCTGGTAAACCTGTATTAGGTGTATGTAATGGCTTCCAAATCCTAACGGAAGCAGGTTTATTGCCAGGAGCTTTATTGCGCAATAAAAACTTAAAATTTATGTGCCGTACAGTGCAGCTTAAAGTTGAAAACAACAATACATTATTCACAAATCAATATGAGCAAGGTCAAATCATCAATATTCCAATCGCACATGGTGAAGGTAACTACTACTGTGACGAGGAAACTTTACAATCACTAAAAGATAATAATCAAATCGTATTCACATACTCAGGTGACAATCCAAACGGTTCTTTAGAAGATATCGCAGGGATTATAAACGAGCGCGGCAATGTATTAGGGATGATGCCACACCCAGAGCGAGCTGTTGATGCACTGGTGGGCGGCGCAGACGGTCTAGCAGTATTTAAATCAATCGTGAAGCAGTGGAGGGAAAATCATGTCAACAACTAAGTTTGAGCCAACAGCACAGCAGATTAAAGATGAGAAGCTATACGCTGGAATGGGGATGTCAGACGAAGAATTTGCAATGGTAGAAGGTATTTTAGGACGTCTACCTAACTGGACAGAGACAGGTCTTTTCTCAGTAATGTGGTCTGAACACTGCTCGTACAAAAATTCAAAGCCAGTACTACGTAAATTCCCTACTAAAGGTCCACAGGTATTACAAGGACCAGGTGAAGGTGCAGGTATTGTTGATATTGGTGACGAACAAGCAGTAGTGTTTAAAATGGAGTCGCATAACCATCCATCTGCAATTGAACCTTATCAAGGGGCTGCAACGGGTGTCGGTGGTATTATCCGTGACGTTTTCTCAATGGGTGCACGTCCAATCGCTATGTTAAACTCGTTACGCTTTGGTGAATTAAAGTCAGCACGTGGTAAATATCTATTTGAAGAAGTAGTAGCGGGAATCGCAGGATATGGTAACTGTATCGGAATCCCAACAGTAGGTGGCGAAATTCAATTTGATCCTTGCTATGAAGGTAATCCTCTAGTGAATGCTATGTGTGTCGGTTTAATTGATCATAAAGATATTCAACGAGGCATTGCTGCTGGTGTAGGTAATACAGTGATGTATGTTGGAGCGAAAACAGGCCGTGATGGTATTCATGGTGCAACATTCGCCTCTGAGGAATTAACTGAGGAATCAGAAAACCAACGTCCAGCGGTACAAGTTGGAGATCCATTTATGGAGAAGCTTTTACTTGAAGCTTGTTTAGAGGTTGTAAAATCGGATGCTCTAGTTGGTATTCAAGATATGGGTGCAGCTGGTCTTACTTCTTCTTCAGCAGAAATGGCTTCAAAGGCTGGTTCTGGTGTAGAAATGAACTTAGACTTAGTGCCTCAGCGTGAAACAGGAATGTCAGCGTATGAAATGATGTTGTCTGAGTCTCAAGAACGTATGCTTTTAGTTGTGAAAAAAGGTCGCGAAGATGAAATTAAAGCGATTTTCGATAAATACGATTTAGATGCAGTAGCGATTGGTCGCGTTACAGATGATAAAATGCTTCGTCTGCTACACAAAGGACAAGTAGTTGCAGAGGTACCTGCAGACGCATTAGCAGAAGATGCACCTGTTTATCATAAACCATCTGCAGAACCTGCATACTATGCTCAGTTCCAAGCAATCGAAAACACTGAACCTGCTGTGACTGATTACAAAGAAACACTCATTGCTTTATTAAAAGCACCGACAATTGCTTCTAAAGAATGGGTATACGATCAATATGATTATCAGGTACGTACATCAACAGTTGTTAAACCAGGATCTGACGCTGCTGTTATTCGAGTACGTGGCACAAATAAAGGGTTGGCAATGACAACAGACTGTAACTCACGTTATATCTATTTAGATCCAGAAGTGGGTGGTGCTATCGCAGTAGCCGAAGCAGCTCGTAATATCGTGGCAACTGGTGGCACGCCACTTGCGATTACAGACTGCTTAAACTTCGGTAATCCAGAGAAACCAGAAATCTTCTGGCAAATTGAAAAATCTGCAGATGGTATTTCGGCAGCTTGTACGGCATTAAATGCTCCAGTAATCGGAGGTAACGTTTCTCTTTATAATGAGCGTTCAGGCGAAGCGGTGTATCCAACGCCAACAATTGGTATGGTTGGTCTTATTGAAGACTTAGCACATGTAACGACACAGGATGTAAAGGCAGCAGGAGATCTTGTCTTTGTTATTGGTGAGACAAAAACAGAATTTGGTGGTTCAGAGCTTCAAAAACTTTTAAATAATGGTGTTATTTCAGGGAAAGCGCCAGCTATTGATTTAGAGGTTGAAGCGACACGTCAGCAATCTTTATTAAAGGCGATTAAAGCAGGCCTTGTTCAATCTGCGCATGATGTAGCAGAGGGAGGTTTAGCTGTGGCGATTGCTGAAACAACATTTGGCGCTAACGGTCTTGGTGTGGATGTAACATTAACAGGCTCTGCAACAACAGCGCTATTCAGTGAGAGTCAATCTCGTTTTGTTGTTACAGTTAAAGAAGAAAATGCTGCAGCATTTGTAGAAATCATGAAAGATGCTCAAAAAATTGGTGTCGTAACAAACGATGCACTTGTGAAAATCAACGGGGACAAAGGTGTGCTTGTAGAAGGTACAGTGGAGGAATTCCGTTCTAATTGGAAAGGAGCAATCCCATGCTTGCTGAACTCAGAGGCTTAAACGAAGAATGTGGGGTGTTTGGTATTTGGGGTAACCCAAGTCCAGCGCACCTTAGCTATTACGGGCTTCATGCTCTTCAACACCGTGGACAAGAAGGCGCTGGAATTGTCGTTTCAGACGGACAGCATCTTCGCGCGGTGAAAGGCGAAGGACTAGTTAATGATGTTTTCAACGAAGATAAATTAAAAGCAGTGAACGGCAAAGCAGCTATTGCGCATGTTCGTTATACGACTGCTGGTGGTGGCGGTATTGAAAATGTACAGCCATTATTATTCCACTCCTCAACTGGTAGCCTTTCAATTGCCCATAACGGTAACTTAGTCAATGCGACACATTTAAAGCAATATCTAGAGCGACAAGGTAGCATTTTCCACTCTAGCTCTGATACAGAAGTGTTGGCGCATCTTATTAAGAAAAGTTCGCATTCACCATTCCGTGCGAAGGTGAAAAATGCCCTGTCTCTTTTAAAGGGTGCCTATTCTTTCTTAATTATGACAAAGGATGAAATGCTTGTTGCACGTGATCCACATGGTTTACGTCCATTATCTCTTGGAAAGCTAGGAGATGGCTGGGTGGTAGCTTCTGAAACTTGTGCATTCGATTTAATTGGTGCAGAATTCGTTCGTTCGGTAGAACCAGGTGAATTAATCATTATTAATGATGAGGGCGTAAAATCAGATCGTTTTGCTGATATGGATAAACGTTCGATGTGTGCGATGGAATATGTTTATTTAGCACGTCCTGATTCGGATATTGATGGTATTAACGTTCATATGGCACGAAAACGTATGGGTAAACAGCTTGCTCGTGAGTGTGCGCATATTGAAGCAGATGTTGTAACAGGTGTTCCTGATTCAAGTATTTCCGCAGCGATTGGTTTTGCAGAAGAAAGTGGAATCCCTTATGAATTAGGTCTTATTAAAAACCGTTATGTTGGTCGTACGTTTATTCAGCCGACACAGGAGCTACGTGAACGTGGTGTGAAAATGAAACTTTCACCTGTTGTTCAAGTCGTAAAAGGAAAAAAAGTAGTAATGGTTGATGATTCTATCGTTCGTGGTACAACATCTCGTCGCATTGTCAAAATGCTAAAAGATGCTGGTGCAGCGGAAGTTCATGTTGTGATTTCATCACCGCCGATGACAAACCCTTGTTATTATGGCATTGATACATCAACGCATGAAGAACTAATTGCTTCTAGTCATAATGTAGATGAAATTCGTGAAGCAATTGGTGCAGATTCTCTGACATTCCTTTCTGTTGAGGGGATGGTAGAAACAATTGCACGACCATACGAAGATGAAAACCGAGGACTTTGTCTTGCATGCTTTACAGGCAAATATCCAACAGAGATTTTCCCAGATACGATTTTGCCACATGAAAAAGAATTATTACGTTAAGAACAACATCGCAACAAATTAGTGTCTTACAGTCATTTCTATCTAGGAAACTTAGGCGACTTGGATGATAAGGAGGAACTCTGCGTGTCAAAGGCATATGAACAAGCAGGTGTAAATATTGAAGCGGGCTATGAAGCCGTAAAACGAATGAAGTCTCATGTTGAACGTACGAACCGTCTAGGTGTAATGGGGACATTTGGTGGTTTTGGTGGCATGTTTGACTTGTCAGAACTGAATCTTAAAGAACCTGTTCTTATTTCGGGGACAGATGGTGTTGGAACAAAGCTAAAGCTAGCCTTCATGGTAGACAAGCACGATACAATCGGTGTGGACTGTGTAGCAATGTGTGTAAATGATATTGTTGCTCAAGGAGCAGAACCGCTGTACTTTTTAGATTACGTAGCTCTTGGAAAAGCAGAGCCTGCAAAAATCGAACAAATTGTCAAAGGTGTTGCAGATGGCTGTGTGCAATCAGGTGCGGCTCTAATAGGTGGAGAAACTGCGGAAATGCCTGGTCTTTATGAAGAAGATGAATATGATCTAGCTGGCTTTGCAGTAGGCGCATGTGAAAAGTCTGCTATCGTGACAGGTGAAGAAATCGTAGAAGGCGATGTACTTATTGGAATTGCATCAAGTGGTGTACATTCAAACGGTTATTCTTTAGTGCGTAAAATTGTCTTTGCAGATCATCAATATGCTGTGGATGCTATTGTAGAAGGCTATGAAGATCTAGGCCCAATCGGTGAGGCGCTTCTAGTGCCAACAAAGCTATATGCTAAACCTGTGCTAGCAGCTTTAAAGGCAGCAGATGTACATGGCTGTGCACATGTTACAGGTGGCGGTTTCTATGAAAATCTACCACGCATGATGCCAGAGGGACTAGCAACGGAAATCGACTTAGGTTCTTGGCCTGTATTACGTATCTTTGAATTCCTAAAAGAGAAAGGTCAGCTAGAAGATAAAGATTTATATAATGTGTTTAACATGGGTATTGGCTTTGTAATAGCTGTGCCAGAAACTGAAGCTGAAAAAGTAATCGCTGCAGTTGAAGCAAATGGTGAAAAGGCTTATACAATCGGACGTGTTATTAAAGGTGACGGAGTAGTATTTAATGGCTCACATGATGGGAGTTTAGTGTAATGACTGCACCAACAAAAATAGCCGTGTTCGCGTCAGGTAGCGGTAGCAATTTTCAAGCCATTCAAGAGGCCATTGAACGTGGTGAACTCCATGCAAAGGTCGCACTAGTGGTCACAGATAAGCCTGGAGCATTTGTAGTAACACGTGCTGAAAACTTTGGGATTCCAGTGTTAGCATTGAATCCAAAAGAGTTTGTCTCGAAGTCAGCATATGAGACAGCTATTATCGAAGCTTTACATGAGTGCGATGTGAAATGGATTGTGCTTGCTGGGTATATGCGTTTAATCAGTGACGTATTATTAGCAGCCTTTCCACAGCGAATTGTTAATATTCACCCGTCCCTATTGCCTGCCTTTCCTGGAAAGGACGCTATTGGACAAGCCATTAATCATGGTGTGAAAATAACAGGTGTAACAGTGCATTTTGTTGATGAAGGAATGGATACTGGACCAATTATCGCTCAGGCAGCGGTACCTGTCATTGAAGGAAATCGCGAGGCAACAGAAGCTGAAATTCATAAACAAGAGCATTTATTATATACAAAGGCATTACAGCAATTATTACAGTAACTGAAGAGGGAGTTAGGTCGAGAATCCTACTCAACAAGTAAGACCTAACTCTATTAATCTATTGAAGCAAGTCAGTTCGTGGACAGCACGATAAAAATTAGGAGGATATTGTTGTGACAAAACGTGCATTAATCAGTGTTTCCAATAAAGATGGTATTTTAGAATTTGCAAAGGAATTAGTAGCATTAGGTTATGAAATTTTATCAACTGGCGGTACAAAAAAAATGTTACAGGATAATGCGGTAGCTGTAACAGCAGTAGATGAAGTAACGAAGTTTCCTGAAATTTTAGATGGTCGTGTGAAAACTTTAAACCCAATGATTCACGGTGGTCTATTAGGAAAGTTTGATGATGTCTCTCATCAAGCACAGATGAATGAGCATGGAATTGAACCAATTGAAATTGTTTGTGTGAATCTCTATCCGTTTGTTGAAACAATTTCAAAGCCTAATGTAACTTGGGATGATGCAATTGAAAACATTGATATCGGTGGTCCAACAATGTTACGTTCTGCTGCAAAAAACCATCAATATGTAACAGTAATCGTGGACAGCAATGACTATGCAACAGTATTAGAGGAACTTAAAGCAGACGGTGCCACAACAATTGAAACACGTCGTAAACTAGCTGCGAAAGTTTTCCGTCACACAGCCGCTTATGATTCTTATATTTCGAACTACCTGACTGAAGAAGAGTTCCCAGAGAGCTTAACGATGACATATGAATTAAAGCAAAATTTACGCTATGGCGAAAACCCTCACCAAAAAGCGGCCTTCTACCAAAAGCGTCTTGGCTCTGACTTTTCATTAGCTTATGCTACACAATTACATGGTAAAGAGTTATCCTACAATAATATTCAAGATGGTAATGCAGCATTGCAAATTGTAAAAGAATTTGAAATGCCAGCTGCTGTAGCGGTGAAACATATGAATCCATGTGGTGTTGGCACTGGTGTCACGTTAGAGGCAGCATTCGATAAAGCATATGAAGCAGATCCAACATCTATTTTTGGCGGTATTATCGCATTAAATATGGAAGTGGATGCAGCAACTGCTGAGAAGCTAAGTCATATTTTCCTAGAGATTATTATTGCACCTGCTTTCTCACAAGAAGCATTAGATATTTTAACGAAAAAGAAAAATATCCGCTTACTAACAATTCCTTTCGAGCAAGCGAAACAAGATTCATTCAATGTAGTATCAGTTGAGGGTGGCCTTCTTGTACAGGAGCCAGATCGTTATGGCTTTGGCAATGCGGATATTAAAGTGGTGACAGATCGTGAACCAACAGAGCAAGAATGGGAAGCATTGCAACTTGGTTGGTCTGTTGTCAAACATGTGAAATCCAATGCGATTGTTGTAACAGATTCTCAAATGACACTTGGGGTTGGTGCAGGGCAAATGAATCGTGTAGGTGCAGCTAAAATTGCCTTTGAACAAGCTGGAGAAAAAGCGAAAGGTGCTGCATTAGCATCGGATGCATTTTTCCCAATGAGCGATACTGTGGAGGCGGCAGCAGCTGCAGGAATTACAGCAATTATTCAACCAGGTGGTTCCATTAAAGATCAAGATTCCATTGATAAAGCAAATGAATACGGCATTGCGATGGTATTCACAGGCGTACGTCATTTTAAACATTAATTGTAGAATTATATAGAAATCTAAACAGACCGAGATGTTGGTTCATCTCGGTTTTACTTACAAAGAGGAGGATTCTCTAAAATGAATGTATTAGTAATCGGAAGCGGTGGCCGTGAGCATGCAATCGCTAAACAATTTAGCATCTCTCCATCAGTGAACAACGTATTCGTAGCGCCAGGAAATGATGGGATGCGAGGCGAAGTAGAAGTTGTTGCTATTGATACAATGGATTTCGCAGGTCTCGCTCAATTTGCCAAGGAAAATGATATTGCATTAACATTTGTTGGCCCAGAACAGCCGCTTGCTGAAGGCATTGTCGATTTCTTTACAGCTAGAGGTTTACGTATTTTTGGTCCTACAAAAGTTGCTGCTCAAATAGAAAGCAGTAAATCCTATGCGAAAGAAATTATGAATAAATACAATATTCCTACAGCAGCACATGAAACATTTACTGAAGCAGAAAAAGCAATAGCGTATATTAAAGAACAAGGGGCGCCTATTGTCATTAAGGCTGATGGTTTAGCGGCTGGTAAGGGCGTCGTTGTGGCAATGACAGAGGAAGAAGCGATTGAAGCTGTAGAGGATATGATTGGAAACCAACGTTTTGGTGAATCCTCTTCACGTGTTGTCGTTGAGGAATTTTTAGACGGTGAAGAATTCTCCTTTATGTCTTTTGTGCACAAAGGACAAATTTATCCAATGGTTATTGCACAAGATCATAAACGAGCTTATGACGGTGATAAAGGACCAAACACAGGAGGTATGGGTGCTTATTCACCAGTACCACAAATCCCACAAGAGGTAGTAGATATTGCATTTCAAACTATTGTAGAACCAACTGTTAAAGGGATGGAGGCAGATGGTGCTTCCTTTACAGGTATTTTATACGCAGGGTTAATTTTAACGAATAAAGGTCCTCAGGTCATAGAGTTTAATGCTCGTTTTGGTGATCCTGAAACGCAAGTTGTATTGCCACGTATGGTTTCAGATTTTGGTGCATTTATGATGGCGTTAATGGATGAACAGCCTTTTGATTTACAATGGTCAGAAGAAGCAATGCTTGGTGTAGTCATTGCAGCAGAGGGTTACCCAGGAGACGTTGAAAAAGGTAAGGTATTACCGAATTTAGAGGCACTTTCGACATCACATGCAGTTTTCCATGCAGGTACAAAATTAGTAGACGGTCAATTCGTTGGTAATGGAGGACGTGTACTGTTAGTTGGTGCAAAAGCAGCTACTTTACAAGAAGCACAGGAAAAGGTTTATGAAGGTATTGCAACGGAAACATGGGATCACTTTTTCTTCCGTAAAGATATTGGCTGGCGTACGTTTAAGTAATTATTATTTTCACTAAATATTTTTTATCGTCTTTTGAAACCTCTTGTTGTTTCAAAACGTAAGAGGTAAGAGCCGTCTCAATAATAGATTGGGACGGCTCCTTTGACTAAGAAGGATTCTGAGCTTTATTCGTTGAAGAATCGCTACTATTTGAGGAATTTTGAGTTGAAGTGCTGGTGTTAGATTGTTTTGAAGCAGTAGCTTGTGAACCTGAAGAATTACCAGCTATAGCAGAGGAAAAATCCTTCATGAGCTTATCGATTTGTTCAGTAGACATAGAATTTTGCCCGCTGAACATACTTTGCATAGAGGTGTTCATGGCATTCTGCATATTGGAGCTTAAAACTGCTTTCGTTGGACAATATTTAAAAAGTCCCTCAGCCATTTTCATGGCACCTAATGCAATCATTAATCGACCTTTTGTACAATTAGGATTTCTAGAAACTTTAGCGATACCAAATGCGGTTAAACTTGTCCCCATGGCAAAACGACAAAATGCATTCTTTTCGCTTAAATTTGCTTGCTGCATCATCATTACTTCCTCCTTTAGTCATTGTGGAAAAAATAAGCGAGGTGCACTTTGCTTTATGAAAGTGCTGTGTTACGATTGAAACAAGATGATTGCATAAAGCATAATTTTTATGAAAATATGCGATTATGCAGTAGTAGTATGTGATTTCAAGTTGGATTTACACAATGAAAAATTACGTAATTTAGGAAGGAGCGAATAGCATGGATCCAGTATGGAAAATAACAAAAATACGTCAACAATTAGCAGTAATCGATGGGAAAAAGGCACCAGATATCGTGCTGAAGAATGCACGTTATTTGCATAGTATGTTAAAGCAATTCATAGTAGGGAACATTTGGATTTTGGGAGATCGCATTGTCTATGCTGGTGACAGAATGCCTCCTTTATTAGAAGGAACAGAAGTGGTGGATTGTACAGGAAAAACAATCGTACCTGGCTATATTGAGCCACATGTACACCCATTCCAGCTTTATCATCCACAGTCATTTGCAGATTTTTGTGGTCAGCTTGGGACAACAACTTTTATTTCGGATAATTTAAGCTTTGTTTTAAATTTAGAAAATAAGAAAGCGTTTTCAATTTTAGAGAGTTTGAAAAAGCTACCTTTTTCTTTTTATTGGTGGACTCGCTTTGACTCACAAACTGAATTGGAGCAAGAAGAAGAGGTTTTCTCTAATACTTCTATATTAGAGTGGTTAGAGCGAAGTGATGTCTTACTTGGTGGAGAGTTGACAGGCTGGCCTAAGCTGTTGCATGGCGACGATCAAATGCTTTATCGTATGCAAATGGCTAAGGGACTGGGAAAAAAAATTGAAGGTCATTTCCCTGGAGCTTCAGAAAGAACATTGGCACGAATGAAACTGCTCGGTGCTGATGGTGATCATGAGGCAATGACAGTAGAAGAGGTAGAGCGTCGTATTATGCAGGGCTATGCTGTAACTTTACGTCATTCTTCCATACGACCAGATTTACCACATCTACTAAAAGGAATAGTAGAAAAAGAGCTTCCAATCTTTGATCATTTAATGATGACAACAGACGGTTCAACTCCTTCATTCCATGAGGATGGTGTGATGGATAAATGCATTCAAGTAGCTTTAGATGCAGGGGTATCTCCTATTGATGCTTATCAAATGGCTTCCTATAATGTAGCACGTTATTACAACATGTCTAATTTACATGGTTTTATCGCAACAGGGCGTTTTGCTTCACTCAATATTTTACAAGATGAATATCATCCTGTTCCAGAAAGTGTTTTATCAAAGGGTGTCTGGTTGAAGCGTAATGGGGATCGTGTGCATAGAATGGCGACAATTGATTATTCTGCCATCCCAGCTTTAGATTTAGATTTCTCATTAGATTCACAGGATTTCCAGTTTTCTATGCCGTTTGGGATTCAATTAGTTAATGATGTGATTACAAAGCCTTATAATTCTTTAATTACGAAAGAAGGGCCATTGGCAAATCATGATGAGTGCTATTTAATGCTCATTAACCGAAAAGGCAACTGGCATGTAAATACAATGATTAAAGGATTTGCAACGGATGTCCAAGGCTTTGCATCCTCTTATTCAAACACTGGTGACATATTGTTAATTGGAAAAAATAAAGACGATATGATTAAAGCCTTCGAAGAAATGAAGGCAATGAATGGTGGTATTGTTCTCGTCGAAAAAGGAGAAGTTATAGCGGACATACCATTAACAATTGGTGGACTTTTATATGATGGAGATGTATTCACTTTAACAGAGAAAGAAAAGGCTTTAAAACAAGCTTTAGCAGATAGAGGCTATCAATTAGGAGATGCCATTTATACATTATTATTTTTACAATCTACTCATTTACCATATATTCGTATAACACCACAAGGAATTTTCGATGTGATGAAGAATAAGTTATTATTACCTGCTGTTATGCGCTAATTCATGAAAGTGTTTCAGTTGTTTAAACAATTACAAATATTGTAATTGTTCAAAGGAGAGATATGCTTGTGTTCAAATCGAAAAAATTATGGATTGCTTTTGCATTTAGTGCTTTGGTAATCGGGGGATGTTCAAAGGATACACCAAAAGTCAAAGAGGATGATGAACCAATTGTAGAGGAAGAAGCAGTAGTGGAGGAGCCTGTGCAACAACCAGCATTTGTTGCACCACTTACTGGGGAGGCTGTACAAGAAGAAATTACACAGCGACCAATTATCGTAACCATTAATAATCATCCAGCGGCACGTCCACAATCAGGCTTAGCTGCGGCGGATATCATTTATGAAATGCTTGCAGAAGGTAATGTGACACGCTTTTTAGCAGTATACCAAAGTGAACTGCCTGAAAATATTGGGCCAGTTCGTAGTGCACGCTCTTATTTTATCGATATGGCCAAGGGATTTGATGCCTTTTATGTAGCACATGGCTATAGTCCAGAGGCGAAAACAATGCTTGATCATCGTATCGTCGACAATATCAACGGTATGGCTTATGATGGTATTCTGTTTAAACGTTCTAACGACCGCGTTGCGCCACACAATTCCTATATTACATCAGAAAACATTCTAAAAGGTGCTGAAATGGTAGGCGCTTCAATGAATTACAGTGAAAAAGTACTTCAGGCTTTTTATGAACCAGATGAACGTGGTAAAATAGGTATTGAAACAAGTCAAGTTGACATTTATTACGGAAATAATGAAGATTTCCATAACGCGTATGTGTATAATCATCAAACTAATCACTATGAACGACAATCGGCTAGCGTGGACACAAAAGATATGTTAACAGGCGAAACAGTGTCATTAGCAAATGTTCTATTTTTCGAAATGGATCACCAAACAATTGATGATATTGGTCGCCAAGCAATTGATTTAACGTCTGGTGGAAATGCGTATGTATTTCAAAATGGCTATTTGAGGGAAGTCAAATGGGCTAATGTTAATGGAATACCAATGGCTGTAGAGCAAACAGGGGATCCTGTAAAGCTTGTACCAGGAAAGTCGTGGGTTCATTTCGTACCATCTTCGCCAGGGTTACAAGCAATGGTGAAAACGCAGCCTTAAAGGGAGGAAAATTGTATGCAAATCGAAAAAATTCGGGGGCATCAAACAGATCAATTATTTAAAGCAGTGTTAGAGTTGAAGGACATCGAGGAATGCTATAAGTTTTTTGATGATTTATGTACGATTAGTGAAATTCAATCGTTGGCACAACGCTTTGAGGTTGCACATTTATTACGATTAAAGAAAACCTACGAATCCATTAAAAAGGAAACAGGGGCAAGTACTGCAACTATTTCGCGCGTGCGTCGCTGCTTCGATTATGGGAATGATACATATGATGAAATGTTAGGTCGTTTGTATCCAGATGAAAAACCATTCCAAGCACCAAAAGAATAGTCAGAAAAAAGGCTGAGTAGAAGTTCTACTCGGTCTTTTTCATTTTTTTGTCGTGAATCATAAGCTATACTTGTAAACGAATAGATAGAAAATGATAGGTGGTAAACATAGATGGATTATTTAGAATGGAGACATGTGTTCAAGCTAGATCCAGCGAAGGACATTTCCGATGAAGCATTAGAAAAAATTTGCGAGTCTGGGACAGATGTTATTTTAGTTGGGGGAACAGATAATGTAACGTTGGATGGGGTATTAGATTTACTTGTTCGAGTGCGTCGTTTTGAGGTGCCGATAGCACTTGAAATTTCTACGATCGATGCGGTAACACCAGGTTACGACTATTATTTCATCCCAACGGTATTAAATAGTGATGATCCAAAATGGATTAAAAATTTACATCATGAGGCTATTAAAGAATACGGCGATATTATGGTATGGGATGAATTAGTAGCGGAAGGATATTGTATTTTAAATCCTGATTGTAAAGTAGCCCATGTAACGGGTGCGAAAACAGATTTAACGATTGATGACGTGGTAGCTTATGCACGCATGGCAGAGAATTTCTTTAAACTGCCTGTTTTTTATTTAGAGTACAGTGGAATGTATGGCAATCTAGAGGTAGTTAGTGCTGTGAAAAACGAACTGAAGCATACCAAACTCTTTTACGGTGGTGGCATAACATCTGTAAAGCAAGCAGAGGAAATGGCACGCGTTGCAGATACGGTAGTAGTTGGAAATATTATTTACGAAGATTTAAAAGCTGCACTTGCGACTGTTAAGGCTGTTAAAAATACGTTATAATTTTAGAACAAATGTTTGTAAGGCGGTGCGAAATGGAACAGTTAACAAAAAATTTACTAGCAGGCATGAATCCTGAACAAGAAAGAGCAGTTAAAACAACTGAAGGACCATTACTCATTATGGCAGGTGCTGGGTCAGGAAAAACACGAGTTTTAACACATCGTATTGCTTACCTAGTTATCGAAAAGGAAGTATATCCTTCTAAAATTTTAGCGATTACATTTACAAATAAAGCAGCACGAGAAATGCGTGAACGTATTGATGGCATTCTTGGTAATGGTACGGGCGATAGTATGTGGGTTTCTACTTTCCACTCTATGTGTGTAAGAATTTTACGTCGTAATATCGATCAACTAGGCATTTCTCGTAATTTCTCTATTTTAGATTCTACGGATCAGCTTTCAGTCATCAAAAATGTGATGAAGGAAGAAAATATTGATCCAAAACGTTTTGAGCCACGAGCAATTTTAAATGCTATTAGTGCAGCAAAAAACGAGTGTATAGCAGCGGATGATTACGCAGGCCAAATGAATGATAAGAATCCTTATGAACAAACAGTTGCACGTGTCTATAAAGGCTATGAGAAAAGATTACGCCGCAACCAATCCCTTGATTTTGATGATTTGATTATGACGACGATTACGTTGTTTAAACGTGTACCTGAAGTGCTTGAATATTATCAAAATAAATTTCAATATATTCATGTCGATGAATATCAAGATACCAATAAATCTCAGTATTTACTTGTACAGTTACTAGCAAAGAAATTTAAAAATATTTGTGTTGTAGGTGATTCCGATCAGTCTATCTATCGTTGGCGTGGTGCAGATATTGGGAATATCCTATCCTTCGAAAAGGATTATCCAACTGCAAAGGTGATTATGCTAGAGCAAAATTATCGTTCAACTAAACGCATCCTACAGGCAGCCAATGACGTCATTCAAAATAATACAACACGTTACCCAAAAGAATTACGCACAGAAAATTCAGAAGGTGAAAAGATTGCACTATATAAAGCTTATAACGAGCAGGAGGAAGCGCAATTTGTTGTACAAACGATTCAACAGTTAATTGAAAAAGAAAATCGTTCATTTGATGACTTTGCTATTTTATATCGTACAAACGCTCAATCTCGTGTAATGGAGGAAGTACTTGTTAAGTCCAATATGGCCTATCAAATAGTAGGCGGAACAAAGTTCTATGATCGAAAAGAGATAAAGGACTTACTAGCATATTTACGACTTATTGCTAATAATGATGATGATTTATCACTAGCACGTATTATTAATGAGCCAAAGCGCAGTATTGGTGCAACTTCCTTTGAAAAAATGGCACGTTATGCGATAGATCAGGATCGTTCGATTTTTGATGCGATGAATGATCTTGTTTTCATGGGATTATCAGGGAAAGCAGCGAATTCGGCTGAGCAATTTTATGCCATGATTAAAGGCTTTACACAAATGCAGGAATATCTATCTGTCACTGAAATTGTGGAGCAAGTTATTGATAAATCGGGTTATCGAGCAATGTTACAAAACGAAAAAACAATTGAAGCAGAAAGCCGTTTAGAAAATATTGAAGAGTTTTTATCTGTCACAAAGGCTTTTGAAGAGCGTAGTGATGATAAAAGCTTAATTGCCTTTTTAACAGATTTAGCCCTTATAGCTGATATTGATGCGCTCGACAAGGAGGATGCATCTAAAGGCAATATTATTTTAATGACGATGCATGCAGCTAAAGGTTTAGAGTTCCCAGTTGTCTTTATAATCGGTATGGAGGAAAACATCTTCCCACATTCCCGCTCACTAGACGATCAAGATGAAATGGAAGAGGAACGCCGCCTTATGTACGTAGGTGTGACCCGTGCTGAGGAACGTCTATATTTAACATGTGCCCAAAGCCGTACGATTTTTGGTCGTTCAAGCTTTAATAATGCATCCCGATTTTTAGGTGAAATTTCTCAAGATATTACAGAGTCAATTTCTAAGGCAGGGACAACATCAACAGTACCATTTGCTACTAACAATCGTTCAACCGGTGGCCATCAAAAGCGTACGCTGGGTGCTATTCAGCAAACACAACCTGCCACAGCACGTTTACAAGCAACGGGGGGAGATCAATTTGGATGGAAGGCTGGAGATAAGGCGAGTCATAAAAAATGGGGAACAGGTATGGTTGTTAGTGTAAAAGGTGAAGGTGATAGTACAGAGCTTGATATCGCATTCCCACAACCAATTGGTATAAAGCGATTACTTGCTCAATTTGCACCGATTGAAAAAGCGTAAGCGGAGGAACGTAAATGAACGAAATAGAACAGCGTATAGCGGAGTTAAATAAATTACTGCATGAATATGGTTATGCCTATTATGTGTTAGATAAACCTGTCGTAGCAGATAGTGTCTATGACCAGCTATTACAGGAACTGATTGCATTAGAAGAAGCGAACCCATCTCTTATTTACCCCGATTCTCCTACGCAGCGTGTTGGTGGAGCAGTGGTAGAGGGTTTTAAAAAAGTGACGCATGATTACCCAATGCTTAGTCTTTCAAATGCTTTTCATGAAGCGGATTTACGAGAATTCGATCGTAAAGTGCGTCAGGCTATCGGAGATCAATTTTCATATGTATGTGAGCTGAAAATAGATGGTTTAGCTATTTCATTAAAATATGAAAATGGCATGTTTGTACAAGGGGCTACAAGAGGAGATGGTGTGGTAGGAGAAGATATTACCGCCAATTTAAAGACAATCCGTGCGATTCCCCTTCGTTTAAAGGAACCCATTACGATTGAAGTACGTGGTGAGGCGTATATGCCAAAAAAATCCTTTGAAAACTTAAATGCCCAACGTGCTGACAATGGTGAGGAGTTATTTGCTAATCCACGGAATGCTGCTGCTGGCTCATTACGTCAGTTAGACCCTAAAATTGCGGCCAGTCGCCAATTATCAACGTTTATCTATGCCATTGGCGGAGACGGTGAAGTATATGGTATCGACGGTCATGCAGAAATGCTTGATTATTTAGAAGGCTTAGGCTTCCCTTCCAATAAAGAACGCCAACGATGCTCTACTATTGAAGAGGTAATGGCCTTTATAGAACATTGGACAGAAAATCGTCCAAAATTAGCTTACGAGATTGACGGAATTGTTATTAAAGTTGACCGTTATGCTCAGCAAGATGAACTAGGTTATACAGCAAAGAGTCCACGCTGGGCGATTGCCTACAAATTTCCCGCAGAGGAAGTTGTTACAACGTTACTTGATATTGATTTAACAGTAGGTCGTACAGGTGTTGTTACTCCTACGGCGATTTTAACCCCCGTACAAGTAGCAGGAACGACCGTTCAACGTGCTTCTTTACACAATGAAGATTTAATTCGAGATAAGGATATTCGTCTTGGAGATACAGTTATTATTCGAAAAGCTGGTGACATTATTCCTCAAGTTGTGGGTGTGCTAATAGAACAACGTCCTGAGGATTCAGTCCCTTTTGTCATGCCAAAAAATTGCCCTGTTTGTGATAGTGAATTGATTCGGATTGAAGGCGAAGTTGCCCTGCGCTGTGTAAATCCTGCCTGCTTTGCGCAAATTGCAGAAAGCATAAAATATTTTGTTTCTCGAAACGCGATGAATATTGACGGTCTTGGGGATAAAGTAGTGGAGCAATTATTACGTGCAGATTTAATACATGATGTTTCTGACCTGTATCATTTAACGGTAGAGCAGCTTGTGGAATTGGAGCGTATGGGCGAAAAATCAGCAACTAATTTAGTAAATGCCATTCAAGCATCGAAGGAAAATTCGATGGAGCGTTTATTAATTGGACTAGGAATTCGTCATGTTGGTGAAAAAGCAGCCAAAATCGTATCAGAGGAATTTGGTTCAATGGAAGCAGTGATGGCTGCAACAGATGAGCAGCTTGTAGCAATTTATGAAATTGGAGATAAAATGGCTTCATCGTTAGTGGAGTATTTCTCAAATGAAGATGCACGAGCAGTCATTAAGCGTCTTGCTGATGCAGGCGTGAATATGACATACAAAGGTAAAAAAGTAGCAGTAGCGATAGGTGATAGTCCTTTTGCAGGTAAAACAATTGTCTTAACTGGTAAACTTGAGCAATTGACACGCAACGAAGCAAAAGCGAAAATAGAAGAGTTAGGTGGTACAGTCACGGGTAGTGTCAGCAAAAAAACAGATCTAGTGATCGCAGGTGCGGATGCAGGCTCTAAACTAACAAAGGCTGAGCAATTGGGTATCGAAGTTTGGACTGAAGATAACTTAATTGAACAACTTAACCTCATTTAATAAGTGCATGATATCCTCCCTTTTATGAATAGGAGGCAATGTTGAGTGCACAACCGTTACAACAAGGCGTCGAGTAGATTCGTCGACCTAAAATTGACTATTAGTAAAGGAGCACTAAATAATGAAGTCTTTTCGACTCATTCCAGCAATCGTAGCTGCTGCAATGCTAGTCGGCTGTGTGCCTTCTGACAAGAAGGAGACAGAGCTTACACAGGAAACGCAACAGAAAGAAAAAGCTGAAACAACAATTATCCCAAGCATACAAATTGATGAATCTTATTATAAGACGCTTATCCCTTATAAAGAGAGTGCAAGTAGAGGTCTAGTGGTATCTAACATTTATACGAAATATGATATGAAGGAAGTTGAATCAGGTTTAATGCGTTTATCTCAAAACGAGTTCGACACAGAAAACTACTACTTCCAAGAAGGTCAATATTTAGCTGAAAGTACAGTAAGCTCTTGGCTTGCTCGTAGTTCACAAACAGAGGATGGATTAAATCCACCGACAACAGACACAATGACACCTGAGGAGCGAGCAACAAAGGCTCCAGTTTATTTATCCCATATTGTAGAGCAAAACTACTTAACAAAAACGAAGGATAATAAAGTGAAACTAGGCGGGATTTCAATCGGTCTTGCCTTAAATTCTATCTATTACTATCAAAAAGAACAGTATGGCGAATATTACGAGGAACCAATTTCAGAGTCTACTCTTATTGAGCAGGGCAAAAAAATGGCTACTGAAATCGTTTCTCGTTTACGTTCACGTGAAGAGTTAAAGGATGTACCGATTGTGGTTGGTCTGTTTAAGCAGCAAGCCCGTAATCAAATTATTCCAGGGACATACTTTAGCTATGGTGTAGCAAAAGCTGGGCAGAACAGCATCGCTGATTGGGAAGGTATAGATGAAAATTACGTCTTGTTCCCAACAGATGATTCACAAGATGTATACCGAGATGTCAACAATAACTTCAAGAACTTCAAACAAGATGTTGATAAATATTTTTCTAACTATACAAGTGTGATCGGAACTGGTTTCTATCGTAATAAACAAATACAAAACCTTTCGATTGAAATCCCAATCCAATTTTTCGGCAAAGCAGAGATAATAGGATTTACGCAATATTTAACAGGGATTTTAATCAATCAATTTGATAATATTCATGTGGAAGTGAGTGTTACTTCAGTGAATGGTCCTGAGGCATTAATCATCAAAAAGGCCAATGACAAGGACCCTTACGTGCATGTCTATGATTAATATAGTCAGCCTTTGTGCTGACTATATTTTTTATGGTAATGGATTGAAATAGAGGAACTCAACAGGATGATAGAGACAACACTTTGTTATAGTAGTGAAAGTTTCTATATTTTTAGTGAAAGTTGTGATTTTTAAAATGAAAAATGTTATGATTATTGGCATGGTTAACTTTATTCAACCCTATTGTTATCAATAAAAACAATGAATTGAACAAGTATTCGGAGGTGTGAAAAATGGCTAAATTAACAAAAGAAGAAGTAAAGCACGTGGCAAATTTAGCACGTCTTGCAATTACAGAAGAAGAAGCAGAGAAATTTGCTGAACAGCTTGGTAAAATTACAGACTTTGCGGAGCAGTTAAATGAACTGGATACAACAAATGTTGAACCAACAACGCACGTTTTACCATTAGTGAATGTAATGCGTGAAGACGTAGCAGTAAAAGGTTTAGACCGCGAAGTAATGATGTTAAACGTAAAAGAACAAGAAGATGGTCAAGTAAAAGTACCAGCTATCATGTAATACTAAAACATAGGAGGATTCCTCATGACGCTATTTGAACGTTCAGCTAAGGAGTTACAAGCAGAAATTAAAGCGGGTAACTTATCAATCGCTGACTTAACGAAAGAAGCATACGAGCGTATTGCAAAGCTTGATGGCGATGTACAAGCATTCCTTGCTTCAAACGAAGAAAAAGCAACTGCTCAAGCTGCTGAAATGGATAAAGTACCATTTGAAAAGCGTGGACCATTATTCGGTCTACCGATCGGTGTGAAAGACAACATCGTAACAGAAGGCTTAGAAACAACATGTGCCTCTAAAATTCTAGAAGGCTTTATGCCAATCTATGATGCAACTGTTGTCAACAAGCTACGTGAAGCTGGCATGATTACAGTTGGTAAATTAAACATGGACGAATTTGCAATGGGTTCTTCAAACGAAAACTCATACTATAAAACAACAAAAAATCCATGGAACTTAAACCACGTACCAGGAGGTTCTTCAGGTGCATCTGCAGCAGCTGTAGCAGCTGGTGAAGTACCATTCTCTCTTGGATCAGATACAGGTGGTTCAATCCGTCAACCTGCAGCTTACTGTGGTGTTGTAGGGATGAAACCTACATATGGTCGTGTATCTCGTTTTGGTCTCGTTGCATTCGCATCTTCTCTAGATCAAATTGGACCAATTACACGCAATGTTGAAGATAATGCGCTATTACTAGAAGCTATCGCTGGATTAGATCCAAATGATTCGACTTCTGCGAATGTTGAGGTGCCAAATTACGCTGCAGCTCTTACTGGTGATGTTAAGGGCTTACGTATCGCTGTGCCAAAAGAATTCCTTGGTGAAGGAGTTGGTGAAGCAGCTCGTCAATCAGTGCTTGCGGCATTAGAGGTATTAAAAGGCTTAGGTGCTACTGTAGAAGAGGTATCACTTCCTCACTCGAAATATGCACTAGCTGCGTACTATATCCTTTCTTCATCTGAAGCGTCTTCTAACTTATCTCGTTTCGATGGTATCCGCTATGGTTTCCGTGCAGAAAACGTTACAAATTTAATGGACCTTTATAAAGAAACACGTGCACAAGGCTTTGGTGATGAAGTAAAACGACGTATCATGCTAGGTACTTATTCACTAAGTGCAGGTACGTATGATGCGTACTACAAAAAAGCACAACAAGCACGTACATTGATCAAAGCAGACTACGATAAAGTATTTGAAGACTTTGATGTTATCATTGGACCAACAGCTCCAACACCAGCATTCAAGATTGGTGAAAATGTTGATGATCCAATGACAATGTATGCAAACGATATTTTAACAATCCCGATGAACTTAGCAGGTGTACCAGCGATTTCAATTCCTTGTGGCTTTGAAAACGGCCTACCATTAGGTTTACAAATAATTGGTAAATATTTCGATGAAGCAACTATTTACCGTGTGGCTCATGCTTTTGAACAAGCAACTGAGTTCCATAAAGAAGTTCCTCAAATGTGGGAGGGAAAATAACATGAACTTTGAAACAGTCATTGGTTTAGAAGTACACGTTGAGTTGAAGACTAACTCAAAAATCTTCTCACCAGCACCAGCTCACTTTGGTGCTGAACCAAATACAAATACAACAGTAATCGATTTAGGCTATCCTGGGGTCCTACCAGTCCTGAACAAAAATGTAGTAGATTTCGCTATGCGTGCAGCACTTGCACTCAATATGGAAATCGAACAAGAAACAAAGTTTGACCGTAAAAACTACTTCTATCCAGATAATCCGAAAGCTTATCAAATTTCACAATTCGATAAACCAATCGGTAAAAATGGTTGGATTGATATTGAAGTAGACGGCTATACAAAACGTATCGGTATCACACGTCTTCATATGGAAGAAGATGCTGGTAAACTTTCACATGCTGGTGACCATTCACTAGTTGACTTTAACCGTCAAGGAACACCGCTTGTTGAAATCGTTTCTGAGCCAGATATTCGTACACCAAACGAAGCATATGCATATCTCGAAAAATTAAAATCGATTATTCAATATACTGACGTATCTGATTGTAAGATGGAAGAAGGCTCATTACGTTGTGATGCCAATATTTCTATTCGCCCTTATGGTCAAGAAGAATTTGGTACAAAAACAGAGCTTAAAAACCTGAACTCCTTCAACTATGTTCGTCGTGGTTTAGAACATGAAGAATTACGTCAAGCAGATGTATTATTATCTGGTGGCGTGATTGAGCAAGAAACACGTCGTTTTGATGAAAAAACAGGTAAAACAATTTTAATGCGTGTTAAAGAGGGAACAGACGATTACCGTTACTTCCCAGAGCCAGACTTAGTTCGTCTTTCAATTGATGATGCATGGTTAGAGCGTGTGAAATCTGAAATTCCTGAGCTTCCAGATGCTCGTAAAAAACGCTATGTTGAAGAACTAGGCTTAACACCTTATGATGCTGGAGTTCTTGTTATCTCTAAAGAGATCTCAGACTTCTTTGAGGCAATGGTAGCAAATGGGGCAGATGCTAAGCTTTCTGCTAACTGGTTAATGGGAGATGTTTCTGCTTATTTAAACGCAGAGCAAAAAGATCTAAAAGATACTGCATTAACACCAGAAAACCTTGCTGAAATGGTGAAATTAATCACAGACGGTACAATTTCTTCTAAGATCGGTAAAAAAGTATTTGCTGAATTGGTAGAAAATGGCGGATCTGCACAGGATATTGTGAAAGCAAAAGGCTTAGTGCAAATTTCTGATGAAGGTGCATTACTAGCAATCGTAACAGAAGTTTTAGATAACAATGCTCAATCTATCGAGGACTTCAAAAATGGTAAAGACCGTGCGATTGGCTTCTTAGTTGGTCAAATTATGAAGGCAACAAAAGGTCAAGCTAACCCACCAATGGTTAATAAATTATTACAACAAGAAATTGCCAAACGATAATACTCGTTGTAACATAATAGCCGAGAGAGCTTCATTGCTCCCTCGGCTATTAATTTTCAAAAATGTAACAAATTTGCATTTTGCGAAACTTAATAGTTGTTTAAAAAGAGTATTCATAGCAAAATATAGAATAGACAGTAATAAGGGGGACGAGCCAATGAAAACAGAACAACAGTATTTTAATGAAGCTATATCAATACAGCAATATATGGAGAACATGACGACGTTAAAAGAAGAAAGCTTTCGTATTTATGATGGCTTTGAAGTACCAACAAACGATGATTTTATTGAGTTATTAAAAGAAAAACAACCTAAAATTTTAACGATTACAGAGGATTGGTGCGGAGACGCAATGTTAAATAATCCAATTATTCGCCGTATTGCTGAAGCGGCAGGATTAGATATGCGTACCGTTTTCCGTGATGCTGATACAGAACTAATTGATCGTTATTTAACAAACGGTGGTCGTGCAATTCCAATTTATCTATTATTAGATGATGCTGGAGAAGTGATTGGAAAATGGGGACCACGCGCACCAGAATTACAAGAGTTCGTCGTAACGAAACGAGCAAGCTTACCAGATAAAGAAGATCCAACATTTGAAGAGGCACAAAAGGCTCTTTATGCAGAAATTCGTGAAGAAAATATCTCCAATCAAACATATTGGACATTTGTTTATGAGGACTTTAAGAAGCAAGTAACAGAAGCATTACAAAAATAACAAGAGTATTGCAACATTTCAACGTACAAATCGTTGAATGAAGTAGAATCTTATGAAGCAGGAAGGTATGTTATGAAACGAGCAAGAATCATTTATAATCCTACATCTGGACGCGAAGTGTTTAAGAAACATCTACCAGAGGTGTTGGAAAAACTAGAGGTAGCAGGCTATGAGACATCCTGTCACGCAACAACATGTGAAGGCGATGCAACGCTTGCAGCAAAAAATGCGGTAGAACGCGGTTTTGATATCATCATCGCAGTTGGTGGAGATGGCACATTAAATGAAGTTGTTTCAGGTGTAAGTCCATTTGAAAACCGTCCGAAAGTTGGTCTAATTCCAATGGGCACTACAAATGATTTTGCCCGTGCCGTGCATATCCCTCGAAATATTGAAGAGGCAGTAGACATTATTATTCAAGGCGACACATTGCCAGTGGATGTTGGTCTCTTAAATGGCGAACGCTATTTCATCAATATTGCTGCTGGCGGACGTATTACAGAGCTAACATACGAAGTACCAAGCAAAATGAAAACAATGCTTGGTCAGTTAGCCTATTATGTAAAGGCAGTTGAGATGATTCCATCCATCAAAGCCTCACATATGCGCATTGAATATGATGGCGAAGTATTTGATGGCGACGCTATGATGTTCCTATGTGGGTTAACGAATTCAGTAGGCGGCTTTGAAAAACTAGCTCCTGATGCAAGCATTAATGATGGTTACTTTACTTTAATAGTGCTAAAGAAGGTAAGTCTTCCTGAATTTATTCAACTAGCTGCCATGGCACTAAGAGGCGAACATTTAAATGATGATCGTGTCATCTACAAAAAAGCTAGCGTTGTCAAAGTTACTACAGAAAATGAGGTCCACCTTAACCTCGATGGCGAATATGGCGGAGACGCTCCTGCTACATTTGAAAACCTAAAGCGTCACATCGAAATCTTTGTTCCACTCGCAGATATTCGAGAGGAAGACCGTATTTAATGAACCCGAAAAGCTCATCCGATTTTATTGTGGATGAGCTTTATTTTGTATTTTTTTGATTGCTTGAAGTGCTCTCAAAGAAGGAGAGGCCGCTCCAAATTAAAATTCCATCATTAGAATAAAACTGGCTAAATCCCATAAACTAAGCTTTAGAAGTAAGAATGTGAATGAAATTAGAAAAATGTTTGGCAAATGTGCGTATATTACTTGAACAAAATTTGAAACCTTAATAATAGACTGAAGTTTCGGTCCGTTATTAAGGTTTTTTTCGTTGGAATAGTGGAAAATGGGGGTATGGATAAGGGAAAGGAAGTGTTGCCTTTGTATAAGTCACAAGAAAAGAAGCTTATATGGCTAAGCTTTGGTGTTGCAATCATTATGCTACTTTCTATTCTTGGAAGAATATTTGGAAGTTAAGGGGGCAATGAGATGATTAATGAATCAGCGGTCTATTGGAGCCGAGCATTAACGGAGTTAACATTATCGTTCCATATTATTTATGCAACAATTGGTGTGGGTGTCCCGTTAATGATTATGATTGCTCAATGGACTGGGTATAAAAAGAATGATGAACATTATATCTTAATGGCAAGACGTTGGGCCCGTGGTTTTGTCATTACTGTAGCAGTCGGTGTGGTAACTGGAACCGCAATCGGCTTACAACTATCATTATTGTGGCCTAATTTTATGCAACTCGCTGGTCAAACAATTGCGTTACCACTTTTTATGGAAACGTTTGCATTTTTCTTTGAGGCGATATTCTTGGGCATCTATTTATATACTTGGGATCGCTTTGATAGTCAGAAAAAGCATATGCTTCTGTTAATCCCTGTTGCTGTCGGAGCATCGATGTCGGCAGTCTTTATCACAATCGTTAATGCTTTTATGAACGCACCAAGAGGATTTGATATCGTAGACGGAGAACTTGTTAATATTCAACCTTTTCTTGCAATGTTTAACCCCGCCATGCCAACGAAGGTTGCACATGTACTTGTGACAGCGTACATGACATCGGCATTTGTGCTAGCAGCTATTGCAGGATTTAGAATGTTAAAAGGCTCGAAGCATGTATACCATAAAAAATCACTACTTTTACTAATGAAAATTGGCTTGATTTTCTCCATAGCAGCCGCTGTGATTGGAGATTTTTCAGGAAAATACTTAGCTGAATATCAACCCGAAAAACTAGCAGCAGCAGAATGGCATTTTGAAACAGAAGGTAAGGCGTCTCTTGTATTATTTGGTGTCTTAGATGGAGAAGAAGTTAAATATGCTATCAAAATTCCGTATGCTTTAAGCATTCTTGCACATTTTAATCCTAATGCAGAGGTAATCGGCTTAGATCAATTTGAGGAAGAGGATCTACCGCCACTCTATATTCACTATCTCTTTGATATCATGGTTTCCATTGGTATGTTTATGATGCTAGTTTCATTACTTTATGTTGTAGGGAAAGCACGGGGCTGGCAGTTTATTCATTCACGATGGTATAGATGGATTATCGTAGCGGGAGGACCACTATCAATTATCGCGATTGAAGCAGGTTGGTGGCTTGCCGAAGTTGGACGTCAACCATGGATACTTTATGGACTAATGCGTACACCTGAGGGAGCTACGACGAGCGACCATGTGGATTTAATGTTGCTTTTATTCGCAGGAGTCTATGCAGTATTAGCAGTGGGAAGTATTGTCGTATTGGTAAGAATGTTTAAAAAGAACCCAATCGAACAAGAGATTGAAGATCGCCACTCTGAAAAAGGCGGTGACATCCTATGACGTTAGAGATTTTAGGTATTTCAGTATTATGGATATTCCTATTTGGCTATGTCATTGTCGCATCGATCGATTTTGGTGCTGGTTTCTTTAATGCATATAGCCTACTTATTGGAAAGAATCATATTTTAACAAATATTATTAAACGTTATTTATCGCCTGTTTGGGAAGTTACCAATGTCTTTTTAGTATTCTTCTTTGTAGGAATCGTAGGATTTTTCCCGCAAACCGCTTTTTATTACGGAACGATTTTACTTGTGCCCGTTAGTATTTCGCTTGTACTATTGGCAATTCGAGGCTCCTACTATGCCTTTGAATCGTATGGTACACGAGGCCATATCGGATATACACTGACATATGGTGTAGCAGGTTTATTAATTCCCGCTTCTTTATCCGTTGTCTTTGCCATTGCTGGTGGAGGCTATGTTGATGTAATTGATGGGCAGCCTGTGCTGAACTACTGGACTTTATATACAAGTCCATTTGCTTGGAGCATTGTGGTACTAAGTATCGCTGCTGTATTGTATATTTCAGCCGTATTTTTAACATGGTATGCGCATAAAGCAAATGATAGCGAAGCAACGAAACTGATGAGAAAATATGCTCTTGTGTGGGCAGCACCGCTAATGATTAGTGCGCTAGGAATTATGTATGAAATGAAATCCATCAACCCAGAAAGCTACAGTCATATGGTAAATTTATGGTGGATGTTTGCGATTTCAGCTGTCTTATTTATTGTCACAGTCGTACTTATTGCCATGCGTAAAAAGTACGGACTTGCAGTTGGGCTCCTGATTGCTCAATTTGCCGTAGCCTTCTTTGCCTATGGAATAGCTCAATATCCATACCTACTGTATCCGTATTTAACCATTTACGATAGCTTTACAAGCACACAAATGGCGATCGCTTTAGTTATCGCATTTATTTTAGGACTGTGTCTTCTTCTTCCTTCACTTTATTTATTGATGAAACTATTCTTATTCAATAAAAAATATGTGACAGGAAAAGAAGACAATCACGCATAGGAGGAAAGCACATATGCAAAGTTTTTTAATTTTTTATGCACCTTTTATTGTCGTCATTCTTGGGATCTTGTGTGCATTTTGGTGGGCACCAAGGGATTATCATATTACAAAAGAGCAGGAAAAGAGTCGCGAATAGCGACTCTTTTTTCAAGTTAATTAGCAGAGACGCGCAACAGCCAAGTCTTGTTCTTTTTTCATTCGCCAACACATGCTACAATAAGGAGATTGAAATGGAGGATGTACGAATGTCAGCACCCGTGAAAAAAAATGAACGACTTTCAGTTTATATAGAAGATCTAACGCATGATGGCAATGGTGTCGCAAAGGTTGAAGGTTATCCACTATTCATACAAGGCGCACTGCCAAACGAAACGGCCGAAATCCATGTGTTAAAAACATTAAAAAACTATGGCTTTGCAAAGGTAATAGATATTATCAAGCCATCTCCAGACCGTGTTGAAGCTCCATGTGATTACTTCAAGCAGTGTGGCGGCTGTCAATTACAGCATTTATCCTATGAGGGGCAGCTAAAATGGAAAGAAAATATGGTGCGCAATGTGATGCAGCGGATTGGTAAAATTCATGCACCTGTTCACCCAGTAAAAGGTATGAAAGAACCTTGGCACTACCGTAATAAAGCACAAATTCCTTTCTCTGAAAATGAAGCTGGACAAGCGATTGCAGGCTTTTAT
>Ga0213827_1000468_pt1 | contig 32904 bp, 30 predicted proteins | sample MC6MC0898MG_FD_180669 | JGI IMG/M metagenome (GOLD analysis project Ga0213827, IMG submission 180669) | Enriched soil aggregate microbial communities from Iowa State University, Ames, United States - MC6-MC0898-MG | ecosystem: Environmental > Terrestrial > Soil > Unclassified | place: USA: Iowa...
ACCACGTGTTCCTGGCCCACCAGCTCGGCAAAACGCTTCGGACGCCACTTGCGGGCAAGGACGAGATAGGACATCAGGCCACCGTCTTCCATCGGATGTTCCATTGTGCCACGCCTGTCCAGCCCTCTCGCCCTGCAAACCAGTGCTTGTGTCCTGCCGCTGCGCCCGCTAGAATCTGCGCCCCTGCTGAGGCGTTTGCCGATGGCAGGGATCCGGAGAGGTGTCCGAGTGGTTGAAGGAGCACGCCTGGAAAGTGTGTAAGCGTCTAAACCGCGCTTCGGGGGTTCGAATCCCCCTCTCTCCGCCAGACTCTGCAAACCCCTGAGAAATCAGGGGTTTTGCTTTTCTGGGCCTAGCAAGGGGCAGGACACAAATCGGGACACATCCCGATGAGAGTTCCCCATCACTTGATCAAGACGCCAGCGGGCTTTTCGTTCCGCCAGCGCGTGCCCGTCGATCTCCAGCCCCTTCTGGGCTGCCGAATTCTCAAGCGAAGCCTTCGAACGCGCGAAATGCGTAGCGCCCAAGCTTGCGCCCTGGTCCTGGCCGCCCGCTATGCTGAAGTCTTCAGCGCCATCAGGAAGAACGGCATGGGCGAAAAGACGGCAGAGCAATGGCTCCAGGAGCTTCGGGGACAACGGCTCCAGGACTACACCCTGGAACGAGACGCCAATGGCACCCTGCGTATCCAAGCGGAGCCAGGCGAAGACACAGAGGCGCTGACTCGCGCTATCGAGAGCATCGGACGGGTGAACCCCGCGTTCTTCGGCGCGGCAGCTGCCCCGGTAGTTCCCTCCAAGCCAGAGCCCAGCAAGGTCCTGTCGCTGATGGAAGCGCGTGATCTTTGGCTCAAGGCCATCGCCCCAGACACCATCCCCAAGACCTACAGCATCAAGAAGTCGGCGATTGACGGGTTCGTGCGCACCACCGGCCCTGACTATCCCTTGCCGAGCATCAACCGGATCGACCTGTCGAACTTCTATCAGTCGCTCGCCGATGCTGGCATCTCAACCCCGACCCGGGTGAACAAACAGTCCTACCTAGGCGGCTTCTTCGACTGGTTGATTGCCGCTGGCTACTACACAGACAGCAATCCGGCCCGAAGTCATGTCTCATATGGCAATAGCGCCAAGCGAAAGCGGCGCAAGCTGGGCTTCAAGGCCTTCGACCTGAAACAGATCAGCCTCCTCTTTGCTCCATCGGCCTTTGCCACCTTGTCACCTGCCGCGCGCTGGGCAGCCTTGTTGGGCCTTTATACCGGTGCGCGTGCCTCTGAAGTTGGGCAGCTGCTGGTGAGCGATGTGCAAACGGAGGGAGGGGTGGCCTACATCCATATTAATGACGACGGCGAGCACCAGCGCCTCAAGAGCGAGGCCAGCATCCGGACTGTCCCGATCCACGCCGACCTGCTGGCCCTGGGCTTCGGCGACTATGTTGCCAGCCTGCCCACCTCAAGCCGTCTCTTCCCCCAAGCGAAGGCCAATGCCGTCAATGGCGCTGGGAACTGGATCTCCAAGGCCTTTACCCGCCACCTTGCTGAGCATGGGAAGGCCTGGCCCAAGGCCAAGCGCGGTTTCCATTCCCTGCGTAAGACGGTCATCCAGCAGATGCAGGGCTTCGGTGTCGCCTCAGAAATGCGCGCCCAGATCGTCGGCCACGAGCTTGATGATGAGCACCATCCCGTCTACAGCCGGGAATTCACCCCGGCAGAAAAACTCAATGGGCTGATCACTCCTGAATTCAAGACAGCGGGCCTGTCATCCTTGAGCTTCAATCTTGAGCTCGCTGCACTGAAAAAATTGCTGGGATAGAGGATCTTCGCGCCAGGAAAATTACATGGAACGTCTAGGAGTATCTCTAACGGGCCAACATTGGCACTGACAAACGCCACAACTATTGCGATCAACGCAAATGGTGGTTTTGTGGAAGCTCCCTCAACTGTTAGGAGCTTCATATGCCGTTAGAAAGAAAGCTGGCTATCGCTAGTCGAGTGCTATGCCCTTTGATTGCCCAAGACCGGACGAGAGACACCCAAGAGCGGATCGAAGACATCATCCATGCCCTCGAAATCGCCGACGAATTGATCAACCGATGCATGGCTCCAAAACCCCCGGCTGACGACCACACACTGAAACCTGCAGTGAGAGTCAGGGAGAGCCTAGTAGAGCGCGATCAGGTGCAGCTCAGCGACATGATCTTAGAGCGCCGAGGTGCAGTGTCTAAGCCCACTCGGGGGCCTACCTACCACTGAGTTTGCGAAACCAGAGGTGGCTAAAGCCCCGGCTTGCCGGGGCCTTCGCTTGTCTATCAATGCAACCGGGCTCCAGGCTCTCTGACGGGATTTATTAGGAGCAAAGGGTCAGCTGGAATGGGGGCTGCAGGAGCGTCAGTGGGCGCGTCCTCCAACACAGGGTATCTCCGAAGCAACACTTCACTCCAGTTTTCCAGCTGCGAGAGGGACTCATCTGTCTGACGGCTGTAGTCCTTCTGAGCGGCGGGGCCAGTGGCTTCGTGAGCGCGCTGATACTCCTCGCGTCCCAACGCAACAGCTCTGACACGGCGCGCCCGACGCCGCGACCAATCGGACCGATTCAGGATCCCTGGACGTGGGTTCTGGCTTTCGAAGTTCTCCAAGGCAAATTCTGCTTGGGCCAATACGTGCTGGGCACGATCTTCAGCTTTCAGCCTACGCTTGAAGCGAAGAGCGTCCCGCTTCAACTTCTTCAGTCTTACGAGCAGCTCTTCCAAGTCGCCACGGAGCCTGGGCGCCGCGAGATGAGCGGATATCAGAGCAGCGCTGCTGCGCAGCAACTTGCGCGTGAATTTGAGCTTATCTCGCAGCGCCTCAATCCACACCTCGGCCCAAATTTCTAACACAGCCTTCAACGCCTGCTTGGATGCGCTGGCCTGCGGTTGCCGTTCCCCGTCTTCTGCAACCGCCCCAACTGGCATGGCTTCCCTACCCCTGTTAACCAGAGGAGTCGCTCCACCAGGTGACAGCATTGGTAGGATGGGGGGATTCGAAGGAGCCTCGCGCGGGCCGACCGGCATGGCTTGATCGGATGCGGGGTCCATCAACCGGCCCTCTCCTGCCATCTGGGCCACGGCGCGATCCCAAGCGACGCTATTGGCCTGATCGATCCCGTCATTGCCTTGCTTCAAATCGGTATCCATGCCTCGGCGGTGTAAGGCAGTGGCATCTTTGCCCATATGAATCCCAGGAGTGCGAGAAAGCTCCACAGCTGTGAGCTCATCCCCTTGCTCTGCGGCCTCAGCTGCCTGCTCTTTCAAGCTGCGGTGATCGACACGGGCCGAGACACCTGCAGCAGCAAGGTGGGCATTGATGGCCTGCCCTACCATCTGGCGAATCCATTCCACTTCCCCTCGACCTGAGGGGCCACCATCCAGCTCCCTGGTCTTGTCCTTCAGGCCCTCTGAGTCCATACGCCTGGTCGTAGCCAAGATGTGGACGTGGTAGTTGAGCCCGTCAGCGGTCTGCGGCTCATGGATGCTGGATTGGACAGCGAACCTGTAACGCTGGACCAAGCAGCGCGAAATCTCAGCCGCCAGATCGGAACGCTGCTCATTGCTCAGTTCGTGCGGCAGCGCCACCTCGAACTCACGGGCAACCGTGGCGTCTTTTCGGCGCTCTGAGGCCTCTGCTGCTGGCCAGAGCTGCCGAGGATCGAAAGCCCACTCGGGCGCTTCATCTGGCGCCAGACATCGGGTTTCGACAACGCCCCCTCGCCTTCGGTAGTCGTGCCGGAGACCGGTGCGGTCATCGATGATGAGAAGACCAGCACGGTAGGCCGCTGCAGCGGTAGAAGCGTGCCCCTGGGCACGACTGAAGGTCTTTACTCTTGTGTGATAGATGGCCATTAATGCTCCTTGTTCTTGGCCCCCGCCCTTGCCTTTATGCCTACGATTTAGGCTTTGGCAAGCGCTTTTTAGGGGCTCAAGGGGCACAGTCTCTTGCGCACGCATTGCCCGCAGGGCAATGCCTAAGTGCGCTCTTGCTCCAATGACGCCCCGGCTGAGACGCTCTACAAATAGGCCAGTGCTATTATCGGCCGACGTTATGCCTGTTGTCTGACGAGTGATGATGAGCGCACGAGAGCATGGGGACGTGGTCAGCCGTCCTAGAACAAATCGTTAGAGCAATATGGCTGCATCTAATGCCCGCCATCCGAAATGCTCAGGCAGCTCTTGCGGGTAGCACGCCCGCCTGAGTGGAAATGAAAAATAGCAGCCCCCATCAGAATCCCCCAACTCCCGAACGCGAGCTATGACTAAAACGGACAGCAATGAACGCATCACAATCACCTCGACCCCCACCCCTGCTCTTTCCGAAACGGCCGCAAAGAAAGACGTAATCATCCTCCCCGAATTGGCCAGCCTAGGATCCGGCAGCCATGCATATGCGTCCACGTCCATTTCTCTGAAGAAGTACGCTGAAACACAGGTAGAGATCGACTTCCTTACGCCAATGGATGACCTCTATGACCAACGATCTTCGGCCATCTATCTGCCACCGATACTGTTCGTTGCCCAAGCCTTAATCGATAACCAGGAACTCGTAAAGACGACGATTGACATCATCATCGCTTTCCTTCGAGACTCAGGAAAATCTGAAAGCGCATCCGTAGAGCTGTCCTGTTTGGTAGAAGAAAAAGAGGGGGCGCGAAGCGTCAAACTGGACTACAAAGGGCCTGTCGGCGGGCTATCCGCCATTGAAGCCGCCCTAAAAGAGGCAGTGCGTCGTGGAAAGTAAATTTTTTGGCTCACCTCCTTTCATCTCTCAGGGAGTTGTGGAAACGTGCCTTGACTATCTAGAATCGGCAGGCCAGCTAAACATCATCGTCCGCTCAAGCAAGCTCCAAGAAGCGAAGATTAAAGAGATAGATGAGTTCATCGCAGAACTTAAGGCGTTCAAACGTTGGGCCATTGATCAAGAGGTCGAGCAATTAGCCAACGAACTCTTTCACTTCCAGTGTTTCATCAGAAGTGTTCAATCCTCCTTAGAGACTTGGATCAACATCAAGAATAGTGAGCCGGAGAGCGCCTGGCACTCCCTCATGGATGCGAGTGAATACAAGGACATAGCCCTAAGGATCAATGATTACGAGGGAATCCGGAAACATGAAGCGCTGCTTATAGACGCGCGGCGATTGCTCTTTCCTGAAAACATGACCTTCAACAGCCCCGCATTCCGCTCCACAATAGGCGACTGTTCAATCTGCGGCACCCCATTCCAATTCTGCGATCACATTGAAGACTTTATATATTCAGGCAGGCTCTGCCGTAGGATCAACATTTCAATCATCGAAGCAAATCATTCTGCCATTGTGAAGAATCCACGCGATCCACGCTGCATCATGACCGAGCGTTCTGATGAGGACGGAAACATGATTAACATGCTCACACTGGAGCCAACTGGGGAAAAGCGGGAGAAGGGTCATAAGGCGATGCACCTGACGGGAATCTTGCTAGCCACCAAGCCGCTAGACTTTGACTAACGGCTTAGTTTAAGCAGGGATAGAATCCGAAGATCAAAATTAACTACCGCCAGGCTAATCGAAAGCTACTTGTTAGGGCATTTGACTTAAACAGTACTCAATGCGATCAACCAGTTGGTCAACGACTTGACCGAGATATCCAGATGCCTTGCTGCAACGGCAGGGCCATTGAACTCACCCAGCGCGACGACTTGCGACTTGAAGTCGTCCGTATAGCGACGGCTGGTGAGGCGTGACATGAAGAGCCTCCAAGTGCGATCAAATCATCGCTTCTTGGCGTCCGTTTCAGCAGGGCAGGATCACCTCGCCCTTCAGGACACTGAGGCATGAGCAGTACCTCAGGTGACCTGACCGCCACCTCAGCAGGTGGCAATCCCAATCGGCTCGGAAGCACCCAGGTGTTGGCGCTGCAATCAGAATATCGATTGGCGCTTGCTTCGAGCAAAGCGTCGGCGGAGCAGCCACGGCAGCCCCCAAAGCAGCAAGAGAGGCCAGAAGACGGCCTGGCCGAAGAGCAACAGCCCGAAGACTGCCCCTTCAGCGGTAGTGCCATCCTCAAACACTACGCTGCAAAGCCACCACAGGGCCGCGACCGTGATAAGCCAACGCACCACGTTGAAAAACGTCCACATCTGAACCTCCTAGCCAGTGCTTGGTGGCGGACTTGAATTCAGCGACGATCTACGACAGTCCAAGTGCCATCGACCTTGTCGATGACGAAAGTACCGACAAGCTGCTGTTGCTCAGTGCGAGTGCCCAGCTGATACCGCGCGGTTCCAGTGACACTGCACGCATAGCCCGGACTGTCCCCACGCACGCACTCGCCCACCTTGAGACGTTCAAAGGTCATCGTCGTTCCCGTCGCTTCCTTGAAATATGCAGTCAGCGCCCTCTCGACATCGCCGCTCCCAGGACCACCCGAGCAAGCAACCAGCAGCGCAGTAGCGGAAAGCGTCCAAAGCTTCTTCATGTCAATTCCTTGATCAGTCGATGAGTAGGCAGTGACTGCCCGGATTCGTTGCAGCACCAGGCAGGACTTCGCTATCGATCACGGACCCGGCCTTATTGATGACGATCACGATCTGACTAGGCCGCGCAGAGGAGTCCTCCTCACGCTCGCCGAGGTAAGCCAGAGCGATGGCGTCCTTGAAGTCATAGACCTTGCCGAAGCCAATGACGCTATGCGCTTCGGGAGGCAGCAGAACCGGCTTTCCATCGAGCTTGATAGCGCGTTTGTAGTCCCGGCCTTCCACAGGGTCGATCCGACCAATGCTTGTTCGCACGGGACCGGTGGGGATCGCGGAGCCATGACCCGTGGCCCAGATGAAAGCGGAGACCTTGGGCTTTCCTCCCCCACCCGCCTTGAACTGGCCGCTCTGCAGCTGGCACGACAGGCTGGGCGCAGCCTCGGCAGAAGCGGCGAACGCCAGGAGACCCACCAATGCCCAGCACCTCATACCCATACGACAGCCTCCAGTTCAATTTTGCGTTGAACGCAAATGACCGACTAAGCTTATGCGGTCAAACTCTGGAGAGTCAACGTGTTTGTTTCTGCCGGATGCCCGCTCCTCAGCCCACGCCTACAGCCCTTGGTCATCGCCTGCGCGCAGCACGCGTCGCCAAAGGCTGGACCCAAGCTCAGCTAGGCGAAATGCTCATGGGCGTGGATGACTCAAACACGACGGCCCCTCGGATCAGCCGATATGAACGCGGGATGCACAAGCCGGACTTGGAGACCATCGAGAAGCTCGCAGAGCTTCTGGACCTTCCTGCGGCCTACTTCGTGGCGGCATCGGATGTTGTGGCTGAGGCAATCCTAGTGCTATCGCAACTAGACGGTCCCAAACAGGCAAAGGCCTTGCAACTGTTGAAGGCTCTAGCGAATAAGTAATCCGCAAGAAACCTTAGAGCAGAGGAATTTATGGTGCTACATCAGGGAACGAGACGGGAACGCTTGCGAAGCTTCATTTCCAAAACTCGTATTCGCCTAGCTATTTGGTGGGCAAGCATTGGCAAGAAAAAAGACCCGCCCCCACCGAAGCGAGGGAACGGGCCGCTACTCTAATGAGTTTCGCCAGCCAACCGTTAAAACCCGAATGGCGCTGCAAAGGGCTGTAGAAAGACATCATCTGCGCATGCCGCCCGATAGATAGTCAGATCATCTCGAGAAGATGTAAAAAAGCCAAGCGACTGCAACCACTTGCAGGACCGCGAGCGTGTGCGCTTGGTTCGAGATGCTACCGCCGCTACGTTCAAGGCTCCCAAGTGTCGGTTGACTCGAGGATTCCGCCCGAGGCAGAGGGCACCCCACAACGCCCCCAGCCCGCTATCCGTCCTGGCGGAGGATACCAGATTGCCTTTATGCCTAAACGTTTATCCAAACAGATGCGCGTGCGTGCCACACGCAGCCAGGATCACTGCATCGACGCCGTCTACCACCCCATACTTCCAAACGACGACGAAATCGCCCTCGGTATGGCAATCATTCCAGCCCGCCCATTCCCCTTTGAGGGCGTGGTTTCGATACTGCGCAGGAATCTGTTCGCGCTTCCTCAGAATTTCCAGAAGCGTCCACATCTCCGCCAGCGCTGCAGCATGGCGACCGGATGAGTAGGCGAGCTCACAATCCTTAATGAAAAGATTGGACTTGAGAAATCTGAGAAGTGGAACATTTGCGGTGGGATCAGAAGGTCTCGTAGACGTCCTTGTCCGAACCATTTATCGAAACTTCCTTTCCAGCTCACCCCGAAGTTCTTCGAGGGTCTGAAGGTCGGGCCCAAAGGTCAGATCGGACGGAGTAAAGCGACGAGGCCCATTAAGGGGGTCGTAGGTCGGCGCCATCGACTGGGCAGGCGCAGCCGTATCACGGATGTTAGCAATCCGCGTGGCGGGCGAGTTGATCATGAAGCCAAAGGGACGGTTACGGTTGCTCATAGAGCCTCCTAGGGACGATTAACGTTACCACACCATTGACAAGATAGTCAAGTTTAAGGTAGGCGCCACTCAAGCGCAAACCGAGTTCTTGCTTGCGTTGCAGGTTTGGCCCCTCAAGGAACGCATCAGAAGCGTTGACGCCAGACCAGCCGGAGAGCTGGAGGGCCCATCCTTCAGCATTTCCTTAACGCCTCCGCAAGGTCCCACCGGTCTAAAAGCATAGCGGCTCCGTCAAGCTGACCTCGATGTCCGCGATAGCCCGTAGTCCGCACCCTGTCGGGCCATCTCCGGTGAGAGGAAGCCTGGCCAAGGCCATACGAGGCGCCCCATGTTCATGTGGCAGCGACCGCAGCTGGCAATGCGAGCAAAAAGCCCACCTATCCACTCGCTTCTAAAGCATGCGGAGGCGACTTAAGGAGCAAGTTCAAACCGAGAGAAAGAGGGGCCTATCGACGGGACACCCCCTTGGAGAACCCCGGGAGAACGAACAGCACGGCGAGCACGTAAGGACGCGAGCATCATGAGCACGCCAATCATGGCGCAAACACTTGATCAAAATGGATATTTTTTAAAAAGCTGCGCGTAAACGCGCGTCTCGGCTACACATCATTCGCCAAATTCTGCAGATAAGGACTCTATAGAGTAGCGTTCCAGCCCTCTGAAACGCTCCATTGCGCGCGTCTAGTTCCCTTGCTCTTCGGAACTTAAAGCCGCAAATTGGCAACCAGTTTATAGGGAGTCGCTCGATGTCCACCATGAAACAAGCTGTGGCGCGGCGCGCAAAGATGTCGGAGCGTGCCGAACATCAACGGCAAATCCACTTCGCCGGAGTGGATGACGCTTGGATTTGGAATCGCAAGAAGAACAATGGCTTTTCAACTGTACCGAGGACGCTGCCGATTGCCATGCAGGTGGCGGACGAACAGTCTAAAGGCCAGCCACCCGGCCACGTCCTTTTTTGCCTCTGGGCGCGAGCACCGGATCACCCGGTTCTTGTAATCGATAACCCGGTTACGTTCGCTGCGGAGGCGGGTTTCACCGGACCGAGGGCAGTAGACACTTGGCGCCGTCGCATGAAGCGCCTGCAGGAACTCCAGCTAATCGTCGCAAAGCCGGGACCCGCAGGTGACTTCCACTACGTCCTGCTTACAAATCCAAATGCGGCCGTGGAATTCCTGAGGGAAGAGGGGAAAATTCAGGACGTGCTGTACGGCCGCTTCTGGGATCGGCTTTCCGAGGTTGGTGGGCTCAGCGAAATCGACGTAATTCGCGCTTACTGGGCTCAGCTCAAGGCAAAAGCTCAGGAGCCGCCACCGCCACCTCCCCTTCCCACGCTTCCACCACCACCCCTCTCTACGGATGCCCCCACCGAGTCAGCCCCCACGAAGGTGAAGGCACGGAAGAGCAAACCCAAAAGCGGAGAGAAATGATGCCCAAGCACACGCCAGGGAGGAACCATGCTTAAGACAACAGTGATCGGCATTCGTCGCCAGCTCGCCCGGCGGATGTCGTGAAAGAGAAGACCCCCGATCAGCCTCGTTTCTCAGGCCAGACTGATCGGAGGTCATGGCGGGCACCCTCAAGTGCCCTGAGCAGGGTTTCCCTTGCCCAGGGCTCAATTGTAACGCGGCCGCGCCCCTTACACATGACTGGGGCAGCAGCCAACTAGCCGACATCGGCTGAGGAAAACGCAATGACCAAGAAGCCTTCCAACTCCGGGCAGCCCTGGACCCCTACGCAGGTCAAGCAACTCAAAGAGCTTGCGTCAGGGAACACCCCTACCCGGGTCATTGGCCTGAAAATGGGGCGCTCGCCCGAGGCAATCTACGGCCAGGCGAGCAAGGCGGGGATCTCGCTGAAGCCCACCAACCAGGCTCCCTACGGCACTAAGAAGCCGAAGTGAGCTAGCAACAAACTCAGAAGCCCCGCTATGCGGGGCTTCTGTCTTCTCAACCCGGAAACGCCGGGAACTTTTCGTTGGGATGGGAAGCCTTCCAAGTTGTGTAAGCGGAAGTCCCTTCCCAGGCAGCGAACGCACGAGGAGTTCTGCCTCGGCCGCTCCAGGTTTCGCCCGTGTGTGGGAGCCAATACTTGGGCGCGACTTCCTTCTTCACACTTCCCGCCTTCTTAGGGACATCCGTCGCCAGCATGCTGACGATCTCGGCGCGCTGCTTCGCAGAGAAGCTCTTGCCGTATTGGGACACGAGGTTGGCGACTTCTGCGAAGGCATCAGCGGCTTGTTCCTGGAGAAGCTGAACTTCCTGTTCCTCAAGCTTGCGCAGCTCTTCAGCAAGCTTGGCTTTGGCGGAGGCAATGGAATCGAGTGACGGCTTGGTCATTCTTAAAACCTGAAATTGGTAGCAAAAAGAGAGAAGGTAGCTAGGAAGCTTTGGACGCTAAGCGCCACTGCCCCATCCACCGGGAACAAGCTATACGGTCTTTCCCCCTAGACAACCGGTCCGGACCCGAAAGGGGCGCAGTCCCATCCACTCAGCCTAACCGGGGTTGCCACTTGCCATAGAGCCTGGGCGAGGCGACCCAATGGAGGATGGTGATGCCCGTCGCAAATTCGAAAATATCCTGCATGCCTATTCTGTAAGAAAGCACGCTTAGGCGTAAGCATTCTCAAAATCGTACAGTACAAAAATGACTGCAAGATAGAAGCGGTCACCCAAGGAAAACCCTTGCGCCAGAGCGCCTCGCAACGCACATCCCACTAATTTCCTCTAAACGTTTTCGTGCTAATTCCAACATTTCGGCGAATGCCTAAGCAACGCGGCAACACTCTAGATCTCGTTTGACGAATCAAAGCCGGGCCTTAGCACTGCTCTCATCATCCAAGGAGACGGTGCCGTGCCAAAAACAGTAAAGAACTTCCTTCAAGACTTCCCATTCAATCCAGACGCCGATGACGCGCTGCACCTTAAGGGCATCAAGATCGGACGCTTCCGGATTGATGAGCTGGTCATCACCGGACGCGAAGCGGCCATCCACGCGCAAGAAATCCTCAACGCGGCTATGGAGCGCTCTCGACGCTCTCGCATCAATGCCGCAGGCACGCGCTACCTTGAGCCACTCTCCGCAGGCCACCCTGCCCGGCTTCTATCCGTAGAGATCAAGGACTACTTGGGGGACCGGGAACGCCGCTGCCTCGCCCAAGAGACCATCGACTCCACGGCCCGAACCCTGCGGCTTCTCCAGATGACTTGCGGCGACATCCCCGTCTCGCGCATTGACCACCCGCACATCTACCGACTCTGGGACCTCATGCGCTGGTCACCTCCAGGGCTCTTCTCTGACCCCGCCTATCGAGGGATCAGCTATGACGAAGCCATTGCCTGCGGCAAGGAGCTAGATGTTCCTCAGCTTGCCCCTGCAACGCTTGAACGTCATCGACGCTTCCTGGTCTCCTTCTTCAATCAGCTGGTCAAGACCAAAGCCATTGACGCCTCTCCTATGGCTGCGTTCGCTGAGATCAAGAAGGACTTGGTCACCGACCCCAACAAGCCTGAGCGGCTCTTTGATGAAGACGACCTCCGCCGCATCTTCGACCCCAAGACGTTCATTCCCTGGGCGAGCAAGTATCCGCATCGATGGTGGCTTCCCATGATCGGACTCTACACAGGTGCCCGCATCAACGAAGTCGCTCAGCTGAAGGTCGCCGACATCGTCCAGGAGAGCGATGTCTGGTGTATCCGCATCCAGAAAACTGTGGATCCTGACTTGGCGCACCGGACCAGGCTCAGGAGTCGGCAAAGCCTAAAAGGCAAGGCATCTATCCGGACCATCCCTATCCCGAAGCCGCTGCTGGACGCAGGCTTCCTGGAATTCATGGATGACATCAGAGAGTGCGGCCACCCTCGCCTCTTCCCACACCTATCCGCTGGCGTGAACCGTAAGACCGGTGAGACCAATGCTCGCTACAGCCTGGCAGCGCTTAGCCAGTTCAGCCGCTACATGAAGGACCTTGGTTTCCCCAGAGGGGTCGGGTTCCATGCATTTCGCCACACCATCGCCACAGAGCTCCACCACCAGAACGTCCCTGACGAAGACATTGCTCTGATCACCGGCCACTCTGTAAGCAAGCGCGTGCCGGTGCTTCACGAGGCCTACTTCCACAAGAAGCCCGTCGTAATGCGGAGGAAGCAGATAGAGACCTTGGAGAAATACAGGCCTGCCGTGGTGCTTCCAGTCTATGCCAAGGGGCAATTCAAGCGATGCTTGAGGGACAAAAAGAGGTTCTATCCTTAAGCATCGAAGCAGAATCAGCCCAGCCGGGAGGTAGTCCAGCCTCCACGCTGACTAGCCTTGCTACATGGGATACATTCGAGGCCTATGGGCAAGGCTAGGACGCCGCCGAACCGTGCCCCTGACATTTCTGGTCCCAGAAGGAGCTGGTAGCTAAATGGATTCAACTCGATTGCGGGCACCTGTTACCCATCGTTTCAAGCCAGTCGGCGCCTGCATCTATTGTGGTGCTACACAAGGGCGCTTGACCGAAGAGCACATCGTGCCGAAAGGCCTTGGTGGAACTCTCGTACTGCCAGATTCAAGTTGCGATCCGTGTGCAAAGCTTACGTCCCAGTTCGAAATGAGAGTGCTTCGCGGATTTTTGGATCGCGGCCGCCAATCTTTGGGAATAAAGGGTCGAAAATCTCATCGACGGCCCGCCACGGAATCGATGAAACAGACCTTCATACGCGCCGATAATTCCCTGGTTGAGCACGATGTCCCTTGGGATCAAAGCGTCAACGTCATGCACCTCCCCGTCCTTCCTCTGCCCGGTTTCCTCGACCCAAAATTTCCGCCCGATCCTTCTGCAGAGGGCATAGAGGTTTCCGCCATGGATACGCTGACCATGGGACTTGGCGAGGGGGAGACAGTTCGCGAGCACACCTCTGTCGGCATCCAGTTTCAGGACAGGATGGACATCTGGTCATTCGTCCAGATGCTGGCCAAGATTGCACACGGCTACCAGGTCGCGGTGCACGGTGCTTTTCCTATTGAGCAAAGCCCACTGGTGCCCATCATTCTTGGCAAGCGATGGGATGCGCGAAACTGGATTGGTTGCACAGAGCAGGATCCGCTTCCATCTGATCGTCAGTGCTTGCACCTTCTCCAAGACGTTCCATTGAAGGGCGGTGATGGCTCCAGCGCTTCGATGATCCGCATCAAGCTGTTCGCCGACTATCCGAGCCCGACCTACGCTTTAGCGGCCAGACTTCAAGCCTGAAACGAGAGCGTTGCCTTCCGACCAATAGGCGCTGCGCCTGGACTTCGAACTAGACCAGCGTAAAGACATAGGACACCTTCATGGCTCAACCGCAGGAATCGACCGTCGCAGTAATGATTGACTGCGACAACGTTGCTCCCGAGATCGTGGATTTCGCGCTCCTCATGGCTGCACAGGCCGGGCGCGTAACGCTTCGACGGGGCTATGGCAATCGAACTACCTTGGGCAACTCTTGGCAAGAGGCCCTGGTTCGCCAAGCATTCACTCCATGCCTTCAGTTCCAATACGCAGCGAAGAAGAACACCTCCGACATCGCCCTGGCTCTAGATGCACTGGAGGCGCTCTTCGATCAGAGGGCAGACATCTTCTGCTTGGTAACCAGCGACTCGGACTTTGCCTACCTCTGCAGGAAGCTCCGCGAGCGCGGGGCCACAGTTCTGATCGTCGGCGAGGCCAAGACTCCCGATGCTTTGCGCAATGCCTGCGATCAGTTCTTTGAGTGGTCCGCCCAAGAAACCTCATCGCCAGAGCCGCCTGATCTTCAGGATCCACCGCACCCAGCTGACCACAGTAGCGAAGCCAAGACCACCGGCAGCGCGCCGCTTCCGAAGCGCCGTCCTCGCTTCGTCATCGAGGCCGTCTCACTGCTTGCCGGTAGCACGCCAGAGGGAAAGGTGAGCCTCAACTCCTTAGGCTCCTATCTGAAGCGAGCAGATTCCGGGTTCTCCCCTGGCATCTATGGGCATTCCGGTCTTCTCAACATGGTGAAGACCTACGATCTCCTGTCACTCAAGCAGGAAGAGAATGGGCAGTGGTCGGTGAGCCTGGCACCTAAGCCAGAGACGACCTGACGCGGGCCACCATTGCCGTTTGGCACATTGCCAGAAAAAAGCCCCGCATCTGCGGGGCCCTAGACTTCAGTAACCGTAACCAGATCGACGCTGCTGCGTCCTCGGCTGGTTGTAGGGGCTACCGTATGGATTGTTCTGCGTTGGCTTGTAAGGATCTACAGTCCCGGACTTCCCGTTGTAAGGATTGTAGTTTCCTTGGGTACTGTAGTTATCCAGCTTGGTAGAGTTCGCATTGCTACGGTGGTGAGGCTGGACGTAGGTACCGTCCGAACGATAGTGCCCCTTCACCGAATGGCTCTGAGCCGAAACTGCAAAAGAGGATGCCAGAGCGACACCAGCGGCCAGGGCGAGCAAAATCTTCTTCATTTCCTTCTCCTTGGATGGGGCATCAGTCCCCACAGCCTCGTGCCCCCTGCATAGGCTGCAGTCTCTACTCTTTATTTTACTGGGGTGCCATCAGGAACGTCATACATGATGTCAGTGATCTCACTCACAAGACGGTGATCAAGCAAGAGAGTAATGATGACCTTCGCAGTCGCTGCAGTTGGAATTATTTTCCCAGCCTTATCGAAGGTTACGCCCCACTTCCGTTTCGTCGCAACGGTTTTGAGCGCCTTGAGATACTTGGGGTCAGAGTAAAGGGACTTTTCCTGAATGACCGCCATCCTCTTCAGGTGCGTACCGTTCTCACCGACATATTCCAACAACGGCGCCATATCAGTAAAGAGAGCGGAGAAAGACGGCTCCGCTTTGAGCTCGCCAAACGCCTGAACGTAACCAGCGCGATACTGCATCATTGACTCAAATCCCCTCTTGTTCGACACCAGAAGAACATCGTCCAAGGCGAAGATGTCAAATCGCGGCTCAAGGGTGAACTCATCACCTGCTACAGCGGACAACTGTCCATTCTCAAAAATGGCATTAATCACGTTTTTCTTTTTGTAGACAGGCTTCCACGTCATCGGAGTGCGCCGCGTGGCGTAGAGGGTCTTCCCGTCCTTTACAAACTTCACCAAGTAGCCGACAGCGCCCTTGAGCTTCTTAAGATCATTAGTCGCATGGTCAGACTCCGGCTCGTCAACGAGATCCTTTAGAACCTGAAAGTCGGTATCACCCACAGCAATAGTCAGGCATCCATCATCAGTGGGCTGAGAGAGATGCCCATATGGAATCCACTCGTTAATTCGGGCCCTCTCATTTTCCGCAAAACCCTTGAGAGCATCCTCCAGGACTGGATCAGTCTTGATGTAGTAAGCCTTGAATTTCTTCGCACCAGCACTCTTCTTAAACACCCAAAGGAACACTTTTGACCCGGCAAGGTCAAATGCCTTGAGGCTGTTCAATGCCAAATCGCTCATGGATCCCCCATCAAATATACTTCCTGAACATCCTCAATAAGCTGCTTGCCAGGCAGCAGCTTTCCCTGCTTCAGCGCGCGCACGGTCTTACGGACCTTGTTTCCCCCGACAATGACATCAACCTCATACAGTCGCCAGCCGAATGCAATCAATACCGGGTTCATCAGAATTTGCCCTGACCTATACGTAATCAAGAACAAGAGGACAAGAAACACGAAGAATCCCGCCAACTTCTGTGGATCTCCGTAACTCAACCCCATGAATGATACAACGTAGGGGAAAACATAATTAATCAGGTCATTCGGAACGGGCTTCGCGGACAGAACTTCAGCTTCAGTCTTCATTCGGACGGCCTTCATGGAATACATCGTCAGCCAAAGTGCGACTGATGTAACCACTATTGCTGCCAAGGATGCCCAAGGGTGCTCAAAGATCTGAAGTTCGCAATCAAACTGCCCTCCCCAACCACATATGGGTTCTCCCCACAGCGATTTTTTGATGTCTTGCGCCGCCAGTACAAAGGCCAGCGGGGCATACGACCCTAGAAAAAGCACTCCTGCTGACCACATCCGAAATTGCATTCCGGTATTTCCTTCTAGTCCACCCCTCTGTTGCCAAGCATAGACCGGCCTCGTCTCATCGACCGAGAACTCCGCCGGGTCAAGGACGCCAGCTAAAGATACCCATTGATTAGAGGCCCTCATAGATAGCGGCTCGCCTGCGGAGATCTTTAGTAGGGCCCAATCTGACGAACTCTAGGCCGTACCCCTGCTCGCATCATGGGGCGAACTTGGGTAGCATCCGGGACACACCACAGGACACAAATCCGGTTTGTGGACGCCTCCGGAGCTCGGCGGGACGGTCAAGGTACTGTTTCCCCCTCTCTCCGCCAGATAAATAAAAAAGGCTGCCCTTCGGGCGGCCTTTTTTATTTATCTGGCTGGGGACGCGAAGTGCGCTGCGCGCGCTTCGCCCCAAACGTTGCTGCGCAACGTTCGGGCCCCTCCCTTCGCCGGCCTCTCCCCGCCCCTGTCGGGGCAGCCCCGCAACAGAGGGGCTTGTTCCCCCAGATACGGCAGTAGATCCACGCCATGCGTGGATGACCGAAGGAACCGCGTCCGCCCAGGTTCGACGGCCTGCAGGGGTAGAGCCGGACAGCAGCCCTTTTTTATTTATCTGGCTGGGGACGCGACGCGCGTTCCGCACGCTTCGCCCCAAACGTTGCTGCGCAACGTTCGGGCCCCTCCCTTCGCCGGCCTCTCCCCGCCCCTGTCGGGGCAGCCCCTCAACAGAGGGGCTTGTTCCTCCAGATACGGCAGTAGATCCACGCCATGCGTGGATGACCGAAGGAACCGCGTCCGCCCAGGTTCGACGGCCTGCAGGGGTAGAGCCGGACAGCAGCCCTTTTTATTTATCTGGCTGGGGACGCGACGCGCGTTCCGCACGCTTGGCCTGCCTCTCCCCGCCCCTGTCGGGGCAGCCCCTCAACAGAGGGGCTTGTTCCCCCAGCTACGGCAGTAGATCCACGCCATGCGTGGATGCCTCGGCCCGGTCGCATCGACTACCCGCCCGTGGTCGAGCCTGTCGGCGCGCACCGCCTTGGCACCCTCACCTGTCGCTGAACAGCTGGTTCAAGGCCGCATAGCCTGGTGCGCCCTCGGGCATCGCCATCACACCGCCGAGAAAATCCGTGGTCGCCGCAGCCATCGCCGCCCATGCATGCATGAACAAGGCCGGGCCCGCGCTCAGCCGCCGCACGCCGGCCTGCGACAGCGCAGCGAACGGCGCCATCCCTGGCAGCCACATCAGGTTGAGAGGCAGCGACACGCCGCTGGCAACTGCAGCAGCCTCGTCCAGCGCGCGAAGTCCGGGCACGAAGCCGCCGTCGGCACCGGCACGTGCATAGGCCTGCAGCCGATCGATGCTCATCCTGACCGCCTCATCCTCTTCAGCCAGGCCGCGCAGATACACATCGGTGCGCGCATTGATGAACAGCGATCGTCCGCCCAGCGCCGAACGGATGGCGGTGATCTTGCCCACCAGCGCCGCAGGGCTGCCGGCACCGTCTTCGATGTTGATCCCTACCGCACCCGCTTCCACCAGGCGCAGCACCCGCTCAGCGACCGCATCGGGGACATCGCTGTAACCGTCCTCGATATCGACCGTGACCGGCAGCGAGGTCACACCAACAATTTCTGAAACCCGCTGCAGCAGCGCGGTATCCGGCAGCGCACCGCCATCGGCATAGCCGCAGGACCACGCCATGGCAGCACTCGATGTTCCCACCGCGACAGCTCCCAGCTGCTGGACCAGGCGGGCGCCACCGGCATCCCATACGTTGGGCAGCACATAAAGACCAGCGCGTTGATGGAGTTGAACGAAGTTCTGGTGAACGTTGGACATGGAAACTCCTGATGACGGGGACCCGCAGTCTGCGTCCGGACCGGTTTCCGGGCTCGCCATATCCGGACATCAATGGTCCGGACCTCGCGCACAATGTGCCCGCCACCACGATGACAGTCATTCATGACACCCCGCCCCTACCGCTGCACCGACGTCACCGCCTGCCTGTCGATCTTCGACAGCAACGTGCCCACCTACTTCGCACCCGCAGAGCGGGGTGACTTCGAGCGCTTCCTGCACGAACACGCCGTGCCACGCGCCTTCCAGGTGATCGAGGTCGAGGGCCAGGTGGTGGCCTGCGGCGGCCTCTGGCACTGCGGCGATGGCAGCGCCAGCTTGTGCTGGGGCATGGTCGAACGAAGTCGCCACAGACAGGGGCTGGGACGCGCGCTGGCAGTGGCCCGCCTGCATCAGGCTGAAGCAGACCCATCCATCCAGCGCATTACGCTCAGCACCAGCCAGCACACGCAGGGCTTCTATGCCGGCCTCGGCTTCCAGGTGGTACGCGTGGTAGCCGATGGCCACGGCGCCGGAATCGACGCCGTGGAGATGCAGCGGGTGCTGTAACCCGGCTCTCGACGGATCCACGCATGGCGTGGATCCGTCGAAGACACGCGCTGGCTCAGAACCCGACGCGCAGGTTCAACTGGCCACCGATATCGTTGCGACCGTCGCCATGCTGGCCCTGCACGAACAGCGACAGCTGGCTGCTGCGTCCCAGGCCGACGGCCACACCGACCTGGCTGACCAGTGCGTTGCGCGCCATCACGGCACTGTAGGCATCGAACGCAGTGCCACCGACGGCGAAGCTCTGCCGGCTGGCCACGTCGGTGTCACCGGACGCATGCTGCCAGCCCAGGCCGACCGTCAGCTGTGCCGGATAGCGCTCGCCGCTGCCCACATCCCAGCGGCCGCGTACGCCGACGGTGCTGACATTGAGCGTGTCCTTGCCGCCCTCCAGCACCAGCGCCGCGCTGCCGCCCTGCTCCACCGCGCGATCGCTGTCCACCCAGTGCTTGGTGAACTGCACATACGGTTGCAGTTGCGTCCTGCCATGGGTCCAGGTCCAGCTGCCTTCGATCTGGGCGATGGTGACATCCGAATCCTGGCGGCTGTGCAGCGTCTGTGCCAGCAGCGGCACTTCACGCGTGGTGCGCGTGCGGTAATCGCCGCGCGACACACTGCCACCGACCGCAAATCCGTTGTTCCACTCGCCCTGCGCATACAGTCCATAGGTGTTGCCACGCAGGCGTGCACGCGACTGGCGATCGTACAGCCGCGTGTCCAGCCGCTCGCTGCCCGCCGCCGCACCCAGCACCACATGCTCGCCGAGCTTCCAATCGACGCCGGCCATCAGTGCATTGCGGTTGGCACGGATCTCGTCACCGTTGCCATCGCCGTCCTGCTTGAACACCTTGCCGCTACCCGCCAGCCATGCCGAAGCACGCTCGCCACGCACCGTCGGCAACTCGTTGCCAAGACGCTGGCGGATGCCCTCTTCCAGGTAGTTGTCGTACAGCAGCACTGCACGGCTGGCTGCATGCACTTCACCGGAGAGCTGGTTGAACGCGTTGCGCGCGGTGGCGGTGTCGTAGGCCAGCAGCGTGTTGTACAGGCCCAGCGCCGCGCCGGTCTGCGGCAGGCTGTCCAGCGCCGATGCCACGCCCAGCTGGTTGCGGGTCTGCGCAGCCGTGACGAAGGCCGCTGTCTGCTTCACATCGATCTTCAGCTGCGCGGCATTCGCTGTGTAGACCGGGCTCAGTGAGAGGAACGCCGAGGTGGTGGTGGGGGGCACGAACTGCCCGCTGACGCCGCCGCCTGCGTTGATGATCGTGTACTGCTGGCCCTGCTGGTAGCTGGTGTTCGGGTCGATGGCATTGACCACCACCGATGCACCACCGATGTTCGCGCTGCCGCCCACCTGCACCACGTCACTGCCGGTAGCGCCCAGGTCGACCGACAGCGTGCTGCCCGGTGCCAGGGTCAGGTTGCCGCCCACGGTGATCGCGCCCGTACCGTTGCCGCCACTGCTGCCATTGCCCGGGCCGTTGCCCGGCGACAGCACACCGCCGCTGCTCACGGTGACGCCGCCAGCGCTGCCGCCGATGGTGCCGGTACCCGACAACGTGGTGCCGCTGCCGATGGTCCATTGGCCACCGACGGTGCCGGTGACATTCAGGCCACCACCGGTGACCTGACCGGTACCGGTGAATCCGCCACTGTTGCCGCCCAGGTTGAGCAGGCCAGGGCCGGCCTGCACGATGCTGCCCGCGCCACTGATGCTGCCACCCAGCGTGGTGGTGCTGCCGGTGTTGACCACCAGGCCACCGTTGTTGGTGATGTTGCCGGTGACCGCGCCGCTGGCGCCGCCGTTGCCGATCTGCACGGTACCGCCGGTGTTGATCGTGGTGCCACCGGTATAGGTGTTGTTGCCGGTAAGGACCAGCGTGCCGCTGCCGGCCTGGGTCAACCCGCCGCTGCCACTGACCACGCCACCAAGCGTGGTATTGCCGCCGACGTTGAACACCAGGCTGCCGTTGTTGCTGACGTTGCCGGTGATCGCACCCGTGGCGCCACCATTGCCCACCTGCAACGTACCGCCGGTGTTGATGGTGGTACCGCCGGTATAGGTGTTGTTGCCGGTCAGGGTCAGCGTACCGGCACCGGCCTGGGTCAGACCGCCGCTGCCGCTGACCACGCCCGCGAGCGTAGTGTTGCCACCCACGTTGAACACCAGGCTGCCGTTGTTGCCGACGTCGCCGATGATCGACCCCGTTGCACCACCATTGCCCACCTGCAGGGTGCCACCGGTATTGATGGTGGTGCCGCCGGTATAGGTATTGTTGCCGGTCAGCGTCAGCGTGCCGCTGCCGGCCTGGGTCAGGCCACCGCTGCCGCTGACGGTGCCACCGAGTGTCGTGTTGCCCGACAGGTTGACCACCAGTGCGCCGTTGTTGGTCACGTCGCCGACGATCGCACCGGTCGCGCCGCCATTGCCGATCTGCAAGGTGCTGCCACCGTTGATGGTGGTTCCACCGGTGTAGGTGTTGTTGCCGGTCAGGGTCAACGTGCCGGTGCCGGTCTGCACCAGGCCACCGCTTCCACCGATGGTGCCACCGAAGGTGGTGCTGGCATTGCTGCCGCCGGTGGTCAGGGTGGAACCGCCGAGCACCACGTTGCCGCTGGCAACACCGGCCAGGCCACCAATGGCCTGGTTGCCGGCCGCACTGATGTCCAGCGTTCCGGCGCCGGCCAGGTTCACCGTGCTGGCCGAGGACAGGCTGCCACCGGCGGCGACCGCCAGGGTGCCGCTGTTGATCGTCGTGGTGCCGGTGTAGCTGCTGGCGCCGCCCAGGGTCACCGTCGCCGCACCATCCTTGAGCAGGCTGCCACTGCCGGCGATGTCACCGTCCAGCGTCAGCGGCGTGCCCCCCAGCAGGGTCAACGTGCCGCTTGCCAGCTGCACGTTGTTGGCCAGGGTCAGCGGCACACTGCCGTCCAGCGTGGCGTCACCGCCTACGGTCAGCGTGCCGGTGCCCAGGGCACCACTGCTGCCCAGCGACAGACCACCGGCATTGAGCGCCACTCCGCCACCGAAGGTGTTGCTGCCGGTCAGGCCGAGCACGCCGGCACCGTTCTTGACCAGGCCACCGGCGCCACTGATGTCCCCGGCAAAGGTGCTGTTGCCCGCTGCGTTGGTGGTCAGTGTGTTGCCGCCAAGGCTGATCGTGCTGCCGGCAACGCCGGACAATGTACCGATGGCCTGGTTGCCACCGCTGGAGATGTCAAAACCGGTACCGGCGTTGGCCAGGTTCACTGCGCCGGTAGCGGCCAGGCTGCCACCGGCGCCGATCGCCAGCGTGCCGGCGTTGATGGTGGTGCCGCCAGTGAAGGTGTTGGTGCCGGTCAATGTTTCGGTACCGGTGCCCTCCTTGATCAGTCCACCAGTGCCGCCGATCGAACCACTGAATACACCATTGGTGGCATCGCCGATGGTCAACGTGTTCGCGCCGAGGTTGACCGTGCCATTGCCGATCAGCGTGCCGAATACCTGCGTGCCGCTGCCGGCCGAAAGATCGAAGGTGGCACCCGTGGCCAGATTGACGATACCGCCTGCGCTGAGGCTGGCACCGGCACCGAGCGCGAGCGTGCCCGCGTTGATGTAGGTGCCGCCGGTATAGGTGTTGGTGCCGTTCAACGTGAGGGTAGCAACGCCGTCCTTGGTCAAGCTGCCGGCCCCCGACAGATTGCCGTTGAGGGTGAGATCGTTGCTGCCAAGTACGGTCAGGCCGGCGTTGAGCACCATGTTGTTGGCCAAGGTCACCGCACCGCTGGAATCGAGCGTGGAAGCGCCCCCAACGGTCAACGTGCCGGTTCCCAGCGCAGCGTTGTTGCCCACCACCAGGCCACCCGCATTGAGGGTGACGCCGCCACCGAACGTGCTGGCACCGTTGAGGGTCTGCACGCCGCTGCCATTCTTGACCAGCCCACCGCTGCCGGTCAGGGCACCGTTGAAGGCCGCGTCGGTGGTACCTCCCAGCGTCAGGCTGCTGCCCCCCAACGACACCGTGCTGCCGGCCACGCCTGCCAGCGAACCGATGCTCTGGTTGCCGCCGGCGGAGATGTCGAAGGTGCCGGTACCGGCCAGGTTCACCGCGCCGGTCGGCGACAGGCTGCCGCCCGCCCCGATCGCCAGCGTGCCGCTGTTGATGACCGTGCCGCCGGTGAAGGTGTTGCTGCCGGTCAGGGTGACCGTCGCCGCGCCGTTCTTGATCAGGCCACCATCGCCGGTGACCGCCCCGCCCAGCGTCAATGCATTGCTGCCAAGCAGGTTGAGCGTGGCACCGGCCAGCAGGCCGATGTCGTTGCCGAGGTTCGCAGCGATGCTGCTGTCCAGCGATGCGTTGGCGCCCACGGTCAGCGCGCCGGTACCCAGCGCGGCATTGTTGCCCACCACCAGGCCGCCACCGTTGAGTGCCACCCCGCCACCGAAGACGTTGGCGCCGCCCAACGTCTGGATGCCCGTACCGTTCTTGACCAGCCCGCCGGTCCCACCGATCACGCCATCGAAGGTCCCGTTGCCAACGCCGCCGAAGGTCAGCGTATTTCCGCCCAGCGCCACGGTGCTGCCAGCGACGCCGTTGAGCGCGCCGATGGTCTGGTTGCCGGCCGCGGAGATGTCGAAGCCGGTGCCCGGCGCGGAAAGCGTGACTGCACCGGTTGCCGCCAGGCTGCCACCGGCACCGATCGCCAGCGTTCCCGCATTGATCAGGGTGCCACCGGTGAAGGTGTTGGTACCGGTCAGCGTTTCAGTACCGGTCCCCTCCTTGATCAGGCCGCCGGTGCCGGCGATGGAGCCGCTGAAGACACCGTTGGTCGGTCCGCCGACAGTGATCGAGTTTGCGCCCAGGTTGACCGTGCCACTACCGGTCAGGGTGCCGAAGGTCTGGGCACCGTTGCCCGCGGAGAGATCCAGCGTAGCGCCGGTTGCCAGGTTGACGATGCCGCTGGCGGCCAGGCTTGCACCTGCTCCCAGGGCCAGCGTGCCGGCGTTGACGTTGGTGCCGCCGGTATAAGTGTTCACGCCGTTCAAGGTCAGCGTGGCAGCACCATTCTTGGTCAGGCTGCCGGTGCCGGAGATCACCCCGTTGAGCGTCAGCGCGTTGCTGCCCAGCACGGTCAGGCCGGCATTGAGGGTGATGTTGTTGACCAGCGTTGCCGCCAGGCTGGTGTCGAGGGTGGCCGCGCCACCCACGGTCAGCGCACCACTGCCCAGTGCCGCGTCATTGCCGAGCAGCAGGCCACCGGCATTGAGGCTGACGCCGCCGCCGAAGGTGTTGGCAGCGGACAGCGTCTGCACGCCCGCGCCCACCTTGACCAGGCCACCGCCTCCGCTGATCACGCCATCGAACACCGCATCGGCTGCCGTACCAAAGGTCAGCGAGTTTCCTCCCAGCGCGACCGTCGAACCGACCACGCCATTCAACGCGCCGATGGTCTGGTTGCCGGTTGCCGCCGATAGGTCAAAGCCCGCGCCAGCGCCGCCGAGGGTGACGTCACCCCCGACAGCCAGGCTGCCGCCTGCGCCAAGCGCCAGGGTTCCGGCATTGATCGTGGTGCTGCCGGCGTAGGTGTTCGCATTGGCCAGGGTCAGTGTGGCTGCACCGTTCTTGACCAGTGCACCATTGCCGGACACCACGCCGCCGAGCGTCAGCGCATTGCTGCCCTGCAGGGCAAGCGTCGTGCCCGAGGCCAGGTTGATCGCGTTGCCCACAATGTAGGCGGCGGCAGTATCCAGCGTTGCATTGCCGCCGACGTTGAGCGCACCCGTTCCCAGAGCGCCAGCGTTGCCCAACTGCAGGTTGCCGCCATTCAACGCCAGGCCGCCACTGAAGCCGTTGGCGTTGCCGAGGGTCAACGTGCCGGCGCCGTTCTTGACCAGACTGCCGGTGCCGGAAATCACACCATCGAGCGTGAGTGCATTGCTGCCGATCAGCGTCAGTGCCGAGCCGGCGCCAAGGTTGACCGCATTGGTCAGGTCAAGCGCAATGCTGTTATCCAGGCTGGCGTTCGCAGCAACGTTCAGCGCACCGGTTCCCAGCGCTCCACTGTTGCCCAGCAACAGGCCGCCGCCCGCCAGGTTCAGGCCGCCACCGAAGGTATTGGCACCGTTGAGCGTCAACACCGTGGCGCCGTTCTTCGCCAGGCCACCGTCGCCGGACACCACGCCGCCCAGCGTGATGTTCTGGCTGCCGGGGAGCGTAAGAATCGCACCGGTACCCAAGGCCACGTTGTTGCTCAGGTTCAGCGCAACCGCCGCGTCCAGCGACACGTTGCCGCCGATGTTCAGCGCGCCGGTGCCGGCCGCCGCACTGCTGCCCAGCAGCACGCTGCCGGCATTGAGGTTGAGGCCACCACTGAAGCCATTGGTGCCGTTCAAGGTCAACAGCGAGGCGCCGTTCTTGGTCAGGCTGCCGACGCCGGAGATGTCGCCGGTCAGGGTGATGTTGTTGCTGCCGCCCAGGGTCAGTGCGGCACCGAGGTTGACCGCGTTGCCCAGGGTCAGCGCAGAGCTGCCGTCCAACGTCGCGGCACCGTTGATGCTGAGCGCGCCGGTGCCCAGTGCACCGCTGTTGCCCAGCAGCAGACCGCCAGCATTGAGCGCGACGCCGCCGGTGAAGGTGTTTGCGCCGGTCAACGTCTGTACGCCACTTCCGTTCTTTACCAGGCCTCCGCCGACGCCACTGATCACACCGGCGAAGACCTGGTCGGCCGCACTACCAAAGGTGAGCGTATTGCCGCCCAATGCCACGGTGGAACCTGCCACGCCGGACAGTGCACCGATGGTCTGGTTACCACCCAGGGAAAGATCCAGCGCCGCCCCAGCCCCCGACAGGCTGACCGCGCCAGTCGCGGCCAGGCTGCCACCACTGCCCAGCGCCACCGTGCCGGCAGCAACGTTCAAGCCACCGGTGAAGGTATTGGCGCCGTTGAGCGTCAGTGTCGAAGCCCCGCTCTTTATCAGGCCGCCACCACCGGAAATCGCACCGCCCAGTGTCAGCGCGTTGCCACCCAGCACGTTCAACGAGCCTGCCGCGCCGATGATCACGTCATTGCCCAGGGTCAGGGCTGAAGAGGTATCCAGCGTCGCAGCGTTGTTGATGTCCAGCAGGCCGGTACCGAGCGCACTGCTGTTGCCCAGCAGCAGGCCGCCACCGTTGACGACGAGGCCGCCACTGAACGTGTTGGTGCCGTTCAACGTGAGCAGAGATGCGCCGTTCTTGCCAAGGTTGCCGACGCCGGAGATCACCCCGTTCAACACCACGGGCTGGCCGCCCTGCAGCGCGAGCGAGCCACCGGCGCCGAGCGTGATGTCGTTGGCCAGGGTGAGCGCTGCGGTGGTGCCATCCAGCGTGACCTCGCCGCCCACGCTCAGCACACCCGTTCCCAATGCACCGTTGTTGCCGAGCAGCAGGCCGCCGCCATTCAGGGCAAAACCACCGGTCAAGCTGTTGCTGCCGGACAGTGTCTGCACTCCGGTACCGACCTTGACCAGGCCACCGGTAGTGCCAGTGAAGTTGCCGGCGAAGGAGGTATTGCCGAGACCGCCTAGAGCAAGTGTGCGAGTGCCCAGGCTGACCGTTCCACCAAGCCCGGACAGCGAGCCGACGGTCTGGTTGGCTGCGGCAGTGAGGTCCAGCGACGTGCCTGCCGTGAGCGAGATCGCAGCGGTCGGTGACAGGCTGCCACCTGCACCGAGCGCCAACGCGCCGCCCGCGATCGAGACATTGCCGGTAAGCGTGTTTGCACCGCCCAGGGTGAGCGTGCCGGCGCCGTTCTTCACCAGGTTGCCGGCACCAGACAGCGCACCGTTCAACGTCAACGCATTGGTGCCGACCAGATTCAGACTGCCACCACCGTTGACGACGATGTTGTTGGCGAGATTGAAGGCCCCGCTGGTATCCAGCGACGCGGCACCACCTACCGTCAGGTTGCCGCTGCCCAGCGCACCTGCGTTGCCCAGCAGCAATCCGCCAGCATTGAGGTTGACGCCACCACCGAACAGGTTCGCGCCGCCCAGCGTGACCACACCGGTGTTGGTCACGGTCAGGCCGCCAGCACCGGACAGCACACCACTCAAGCTGAAGGGGTTGGTGCCGCCCAACGTCAGTCTGCCAGTGTTGAGCGCAAAGGAATTTGCAAGCGTGAGCCCGCCCGCCGATGCCGCGATGGCGCCGCCGTTGACGTTGAAGGTACCGGTACCGAATGACGCCGCGTTGTTGAAGTTGACCAAGCCATCGTTGATCGTGGCACTGGTTCCGGTCCAGGCACCTTGCAGATTCCAGGTACCACTGTTGACGGTCAGGTTCTCGAATCCAGTGTAATTGCCCCAAACGAGGTTGGTCACCGTCCCGCCGGTACCCGCGCCCGGGCCCGAAGCGCTGTTCTGCAGCAGCAGGCGATCGCTGGCACCGGTACCGCCATCGACAATGCCGGCAGCGGCCAGATTCACGCCTACGGTGCCCAGAACGCCCGCAATGCCCGTTGCCAGCACGCCGCGGTTGACGCTTGAACCGGACACGGCGGTGAACGTGTTTCCCGTCGTCGTGGAGTTGCCCAGGTGCACGCTGCCGGTGATGCTGCCGGCGTTGATCACATGGTTGCCCGCTGTTGATCCGCCCAGACCTATGCGGCCGGTGATGCTGCCGCTGTTGGTGAGGTTGGTCTGCGCACCGCCGTAGCTGACGATGGCAGCGGCGTCGGCAGTGGTGAACAGCCCCGCCCCGAGGATGGACATGTCCACGGTGCCGTCATTGGTGATGTTGGTGACACCACCGGCAGCGTTCTGCGTGACCAGTGCCTGTCCACCAAACCCAAGAATCGAACCGATGTTGACCAGGCCCTTGATGCTGCCGCCCGCCTGGTTGTTGACGTTGATGGTATTGCCACCGGCAGTGTTGTTGCCCAGCACCATGCCTGCCGCCGCAAGGCTCAAGCCGCCGTTGATGGTGGGATCGATCGTGCCCTGGTTGTTCACCGTGATGCCGTTGCCGGACAGCGTCACCGCAGTGCCCCCCAGTACCGGCGGCACGCTCAGCACCGCGCCGGTGGCGATGTTCAGGGTCACGCCATTGGCGGTACTGGAAAGATTGTTCTGGTCCGTCGCGCCATCGCAGGTAATCACCGCACCGGCCGTGGTGCAGGCTGCAAACGCCGAGCCGCTGGCCAGTGTGGCCGCCAACGCCACTGCCAATCGCTGTAGTTTCATCCCGCGCCGTGTTGCCGTGATACCGCCTCCCGTCGGATTCTGGGTGATTTCCGAGGCCACCTGCATCACACCCAGGGCACGGTTGAAAACCAGACGGTAAATGCGGTTCATCGGTGAATCTCCATGAAATGACCGGTGGCACAGCAGGCAGGTTTTTTGGAGGTGATGTCGTCCTGCCCTGCTCCACTCGGGAACAAGACCTGCGGTATCAACCTTGAAAAACAGTCACACTTTCACGTGCAAGCGCTGCAGGAACTGCGCGCCGCTGCACGTCCGTCAGCGCGAAAACTCCCCGGTTTCGCTTGACGAATGGGCGCACTGTGCGGCCGTCAACGCCAGCACCACGTGAATCCGGCGCGTTATTTTCATGATGGCCGTCAAATAATCACGGCAGTCGTCACGACTTTGCCGAAAATGCATATTCTCTTGTTTCTGCAGAACGGGAATATCCATATTCCCGCCGCATTCGTAACCGGCCTCAGCTGCTGGAGAGTTTCATCAGAACCAGGCCGGCGACGATCAGTACCGCCGCGCCAATCCGCATCGGGCTGACCTGCTCGCCCAGGAACACGATGCCGACCACGAAAGCACCGACCGCGCCGATACCGGTCCAGATCGTATAGGCGGTGCCCAGCGGCAGGCTGCGCATGGCGACGGCCAACAGCCAGAAGCTGGCGATCATGCCGACGATGGTGATGACGGTGGGGGTGAGTTTGGTGAAGCCTTCAGACTGCTTCATCGACACGGCCCAGACGATTTCCAGCAGGCCGGCAAACAACAGATAGATCCAGGCCATGACAGCCCTCCTTTGGTAGGGCCAGGCCGTCCTGGTCATTGAATCCCGATGTGGGGGAGGTCGTTCCTCCTGGGACCGGATTCTAGCAACGGCGGCAGCCACCGGCCGACGCTGGGCGCACAGGGTTACATCGGATTCAGTGCATGAAGCTGGCATCAACGCACCTGCCTGCGCTAGAATGCGCGTCTGCCATCGGTAAGCCGATGTGCAGTCCGGCTGTGGTCTCCGGCGCACAATGCGCTGCTTCCCCTGATCCGTGAATCGGCCGCCTCCGGGCGGCCAACGTCTCTATGGTGGCCCCGTCGGCCCCTCGCGACGCTAGGTCGAAAACTCCGCCAGGGCCGGAAGGCAGCAACGGTATCGATCGACGCGGGCGCCGAGGTCAGCCGGCGGGGCCACCGCCTTTTCGGCGAAGCCCCGCTCCGGTAGATGCCAACCTTGGTTGGCGCCCTTCGCCGGGCATGCCCCGGCGCTACCGCGCCTCAGGCGTACCCTGATGGAACACCATCCGCCAGCCCGTTGAATGCTGACGCCACAGCGAGCTGCGCAGCACCCAGCGCTGTGGTTGGTCATCGACGTGATAGCGACTGCGGTAACGCACCTGGGCCAAGCCCTCTGCCAGCATCCACACGGCGTACCGGTCCGACTCGATCACCACCTGCGCACGCTCCAGCGGGATCTCTTCCAGCGCGGCCTCACGGCCGTAGCACTGGCCGGAACTGCCGATCTCATTGAAATCCTCATCCAGCAATGCCGCCAGACGCTCATGGTCTGCGCGCACCTGCGGGCAATGCAGTGCGCGTTCCAGCCCCACCAGTTCTGCGGCCAGCGCCGGTGAAGCGGCGGCGCCAGCGCTGCTCACGGCGGATCCTGCGCCAGCACGTGCGGGGCGGTCGGCGCGGCCAGCACAACACACTGGCCCGGCTGTGCCACCCGGTGCCCGCGCGCGGCCAGGGCCTCGCCATCGGCCACGCTGGCGTAGTGGTACAGCATCATCCGTGCCTGCAGCTCTGCGCTGTACTCGCGCTCCAGGTCATCCACCCCGGTATGCGAAGGATTGCCATGCAACCCGCAGTCGTGGGCGATCAGTTCGTTGTCACTGGCATAGCGCGCCAGCATTTCCGGAATCGGCCGGGTATCGCCGCTCCAGGTCAGCGCGCCCTGCAGGCGCAGGCCATAGGCCGTCTCCGGCCAGTGGTGCCGCACGGGGAACACCTCCAGCCGCACGCCCTCGTGCCAGAACGCATCGCCCACCACGATCAGCTGGAAGGCATCCCAGAAGTTGGCGCCGCCCTCGGCCAGCACGTTCGGGTAATCGCCGATGCGCTTGTGCAACAGCGGCACCACCGTGGCCGGCACGTACAGGCGCACCTTGCCGCGCCGCTGCGCGCTGAAGAAGGCATCCACGAACAGCCGTTCGAAACCGGCCACGTGGTCCAGGTGTACATGGGTGATGAACAGCGCCTGCGGCATATGCCCGTAATGGGCCTTGAAGGCAGTCAGGCCTTCGCCGCCGCAGTCGATGGTCAGCCACGGCCGGCCATCGCGCTCGATCACCGACATCGGCGAACCCAGCTCGACCGCCGACGCATTGCCGACGCCGAGGAAACGCAACGACCAGTCCATCAGGTGCCCCGGTTCCAGGCCATGTCATAGGCGCGACGCAGGCGCGCGTAGTCTTTTTCCACGTCTTCCACGCTGCGCTCACCGCGCAGCTTGATCAGCGAGCGCAGCAGGCGCTTGAGATTGCGCTCGCGCCAGGCCGTGGCCGGGATGCGGATCACCCCGCGATCGAAGTCGATCAGCCAGCCATGGCCGTTGCCATCGAACAGGATGTTGTGCGCATTGAGATCGGCATGGTCCAGCCCGGCACGGTGGAAGCGCGCGATCATCCGCCCGGTTTCCTCCCACGGCGCCCCGCGCCCGGCCACCAGTGCGCGGTCGGCCAGCGAGCGCACCCCTTCGATCCGTTCCATCAGGATCGCGGCGCGGTAGCGCAGGCCTTCACGCATGTAGAAGGCGGCAATCGGCCTGGGCACCGGCAGCTTCTTCTCGCGCAGCGCGCGCATCAGCCGGAATTCGGCAAAGCTGCGGGTCCGGTCCGCCCCCCGCCAGATGTACTGGTCGTGGCTGATCCGGGCCGCCAGCCCCCCGCGCAGGTAGTGCCGCAGTACGCTGGCGCCGAACGGCGCATCCACGAACCAGGCGCTGCCACGGCCGCCCTCACCCACCGGCCGGGCCTTGCCGGCCCAGTGCTGTGGCGAGAACAGACCGATGTCGGCTTGCCGCAGCCGCTCGCGGTCGAACAGAATGGCCCCGATGCCGCGACCCTCGCGGCATGGCGTCAGCGCTTCATTGGCGTCGAATGCGACCATTCCTTTGAGTCTAACAACACATGGCATCAGCGTCCTCCTCCTTGTGTCTTCTGCGCCTGTCCGCTCTTGGCGATGTGACCCACGTAGTGCCGCTGGTGCGCACCCTGCAGGCCGCGCGCCCGGACACGCCGATCCACTGGATCATCGACAAGGTCGGGCAGAAGCTGCTCGATGGCCTGCCGGGCGTCACCTTCCACGCCTACGACAAGAAGACCGGCATGGCCGGAGTGAAGGAGCTGCGCAAGCAGTTGCCACCTGGGCGTTTCGAGGCCCTGCTGCAGATGCAGGTGGCGTTCCGCGCCAACGTGCTGTCCGCCTTCATTCCTGCCGAGCGCCGCATCGGGTACGACCGCAGCCGCTCCAAGGATCTGCACGGCCTCTTCATCAACGAACGCATCCCTGATCGCCCGGGCATCCATGTGCTCGATGCCATCGGCAGCTTCTGCGAGCCGCTGGGCCTGCGCCAGACCGATGTCAGCTGGGACCTGGCCGTGCCGCAGGCAGCCTATGACTGGGCCGCTGCGCAATGGCAGGACGATGGCCGGCCGGTGCTGATGATCTCGCCCTGCTCCAGCCACGTGCGCCGCAACTGGTACGCCGACCGCTATGCCGAGGTCGCCAACCATGCCGTCACGCGCGGTTGGCGGGTCGTGCTGTGCGGCGGCCGCAGCGAACTGGAGCGCAGCATGGCCGACGCCATCCAGGCCCAGCTGGATGTTCCGGCGCTGGACCTGGTCGGCAAGGACACGCTCAAGCAGTTGCCGGCCCTGCTGGCCCGCGCCAACCTGGTGATGACCCCGGACTCTGGCCCGATGCACATTGCCAACGCAATGGGTACCAAGGTGCTGGGCCTGCATGCGGCCAGCAACCCGAACCGCAGCGGCCCGTATTCGGACCGTCGCTACTGCGCGGACCGCTACGACGACGCGGCGCGCAAGTATCTGGGCAAGCAGGCAGCCGACCTCAAGTGGGGCACCAAGATCGAATTCGACGATGTGATGGAACTGATCACCGTCGAGGACGGCATTGCCGCGTTCGAGCGTTACGTCGCCGACCATCTGGGGTGAGTGGCACGCCGGGCAGCTGAGCGCTGTCTACGGGGTGCGGACCTTGGTCCGCACCGTCCCGCAACCCGGGAGATCCATCCACGCATGGCGTGGATCTACTGCGTCGGGCCGCCCGGGATTACGCGCGCTGCGTGTAATCCTGGTAGGACTTCTCTTCCACGTACGCCGAACCCAGCGCCAGGTTGATCGCCTTCTTGATGCGTGCGCGTTCGTCGTTGCGCAGGTACACGCTGCGCGCCAGGTCGATGAACCCCTGATCGAACGCCTGCGCCTTGTCCTTCAGGCGGATGTCGTCCTCGATCTCCCACAGCTGCTCGTTGACCGCCTTCAGCTCGGCGCGCAGCTTGGCGATGTCCTTCACTGCCGCAGGGTGCGCCATCCACGTGGTTTCCAGCGCGGACAGCTCCTTGCGTACGTTGGCCAGCTTGCCTTCGTCACTGATGCGCTCGGACTTGATCTGCAGGATCGAGATCTTGTCCAGCAGCTCGCCGAATGAAACGGGGACGAGGATTTCAGCGGTCATCGTGGCGGCTCCAGCAGGTGATGACGTACATGGTAACCCGCCGCACGCGAACAGCATCCACGCATGGCGTGGATCTACT
>Ga0213827_1000472_pt1 | contig 32692 bp, 30 predicted proteins | sample MC6MC0898MG_FD_180669 | JGI IMG/M metagenome (GOLD analysis project Ga0213827, IMG submission 180669) | Enriched soil aggregate microbial communities from Iowa State University, Ames, United States - MC6-MC0898-MG | ecosystem: Environmental > Terrestrial > Soil > Unclassified | place: USA: Iowa...
GATCTATACCTTCCGGTAATGCCAGCGATTCAATGCTACTAAGCCGATCAAGATGTTGCAGTACGTTCTTACCATTGATTTTGCCCGGCGGTTGCAGAAGCCATGTCAGCCTGGAAGGCTGATTATCTGATGATTCAAGTAAACGATCCAGGGCATCCCTGTGAGCCGGAGTTAACGGGGCATTCAGGGTCTGAAATACGATTTTATCGCCGCCAGCCATGGCCTCCGCACAGGTACGCTCCACGACATCAATAGCGGGAATTATCACGTTGTTCTGCCGGAGATAGATCAATAACTCTTCGGCCAGGAGAATACCTTTATCGGTGCGCGTCGCCATCGACAACAGGTGTGTAATACAGTCCTGCTTTATTTTGCCGGTGAACGCCTTTACGCCAAGATAGCGGTACAGTTCGGTTAAATGCTCGCGCCGGGTTGTATCCCTGCTGGAAAGGTAAGCTGGCCAGAGATCCCCGGTGAGTTTTAGCCTGCTGGCGATATGCTTCAGTAGCGCATCAGAGGGTGGGATTTTTTTATCCGGGGCAAAGCCGACATTTTTCAGATAGCAAAGAAGGACGGCAAAACCAAAACGGCTGGCGGGTTTACGGTGAGCACGGATAAGCGCCAGATCATGCTCACTAAAATACGCCATTCGTGTCAGCGTTAACTCATCGTCCGGTAATGCCAGTAATGATTCTCTTTCCGACAGAGAAAGAATCTGCCTCCTTGCCATATAGTTTCTCTCATAAATTATTTGGTGCGGTATTTTTAACAAAAATGCTTATCGCATAAGGGTACACCCTACTGCGATGGCCTGAAGGTCTACCGTACAATAATTCTCTATATCCAAACTGACCCCTTCAAACGCCTGCATTATCCTGTCGATATTATGGCTCAGTGTGTTCGCTGGTGATCTCCTCCTGATCTCCTCCCTGTTTACCTAATTTACTTTACCTCAGGTCGGTAAGCTGAACGCCTGCCAAGTTCACTCGCTATTTCAACAGCTATACATTCAGGCTTTTCCATTGAAAAAATTTTTAGATTTCCCATCTCGATATACTCATTAAACCGTTGGCTGAATTTCTCTTTTTCTTTTTTTCTGACCAGAGAGAAACCCCGATTAAGTTGTCGTTCGACAATGCATTCCATAGCTTCATCATAGTTTCGCGAAGGCATTATCAACACAGAAAAACCATGTTCACTTACAACTCTTTTATTATCCTCCACTATATCTGAGCGAATGTCAGTAGATAAAAAACCAGAGGACAAAACAAATAGTGTATTATGCTCAGCATACTCAATAAGTAATTTTTTGAGTAATACGGAGTTTTGCTCAAGATAGGACTCATAACCATGAGATTTTATATACTCTCTGATGTTAATTATCCTTTCGCAGAATTCGCTGTCGAGATCTACCACAATATAACCAAGTATATCAGACAGTAATTTACCAACAGTGCTTTTACCCGCACCTCCAGGTCCTATCAGAAAATACAATCTGTCATACATTCCCCATTATCATTTAAATGATATCTCCCAAACTTAATACTCAGTTAAAACTGATGTGAGAACACTACTTTTGATATGAAAATGTGAAATTAGTCACATAATTTAATCCTTAACACCTACATTATGAGGTCATAGCCTTTAATTAATCTCATGATATATCCATCACTTTGGAAAATAAAAGGAAACAAATGCAGGGAGATTTACTTACAGTGGCACTGGAGGGCCCTAGCTTCTCTGGTAAAACCATACTGATCAATCGCAGCAAAATGCAAACTGCGCTTATCACCATACCCGAATATTATGAACTTAATAATGGAACATCATTAGCGGGTTCCAACCCTCAAAGAGATGCTTTGGGGCAAACCAGCTTTCCTGCAGCAGTTGCAGAAAGCCAAATACGAATTTGCCAAACAGCAAAATTAGTTTAAGAAAAAAACCAGCTAGCATAGTAGTTGCTACTCATGTTTTTTCATTTTCATCTAATGTGGGTTAGTGTAAATGGAATGCAGGTCGGCGTGGAAGAATACGGGTTGATTTGCAGCTAGTGTGGGTTTTGAGAGGTGGTTACTTGCAGTTATTGTGGGTCGAAAAATGTGATAAATGGTCAAACCTGCATTTACCCTCGATTTTCGAGCCCACATTAACTGCAACCAGCGCTGCTATCAAACCGGCTCTGTCGCATTAGTGACATGAAGTTGGCTAAAGTTGCGTTGTCGGTTATTTAGGCAGCCAGCAAGTAGAATTGTTCCGCGGGTGACAATCCCTCACTTTGCGGGTGTTGATATTGCCCTTTTCGTATCATGTGGATCAGTTCGATGCCGGCCAGGAGCGTCTGGGCCCGGCGAAACGATTTAAATCCCAGCATCAGGCGTATGAGGCGTTTGATGTTGCGGTGAGCTTGTTCAACCCGGTTATTCAGATACTTGTTCTGCCTGACAGTAATGGTTTCTTCTTCGGGTTTGTCGGCGTTGAGTGTAGTCAGCGCTGCCGTGTTGGCACCACTTTTATCAATGGTCACTACCGCGGGTTCGCCATGGTGTCGAATGGCCTTACGAAAGAAGCGCAACGCCGCTGCAGCATCCCGTTTGGCGGTCAGCAGGAAGTCGATGGTCTGGCCTGCAGTATCCACCGCGCGGTACAGATATTTCCACTGGTCTTTGATTTTGATATACGTTTCATCCATTCGCCATCGGCGACCCACGGTGCGTTTACACCGCCGAAAGGCTTTATCCAGTAACGGTACCAGGCGGATGAGCCAGCGGTGAAGCGTCGAATGGTCAAGGACAATACCACGCTCTACCATTATCTCTTCGAGATTGCGCTGGCTCAGTGAATAGGCGAGGTACCAGCGAACACACTGAGTCATAATATCGACAGGATAATGCAGGCGTTTGAAGGCTTTTCGGATCAGAGACATCGTCAGGTAACATCACAAAAAAAACAGCATGTTACCTGACAACGCCTTAATGCGACAGAACCGATTTTAGATACTACGCTATTGGCGGGTATCTTTATATTAACTCTCAATGAGAGCATATGTTGCTTCAGTAGTTCTCAGCCACTTAATGAGTGTGGGCATTTTTTCTTATGCCAATTTTCTATCATGGCAGATATTTTAAAATCATTTACAATTTTGTAGTTTATTCCCAATAAGTACGCAATTTCTTTTTCACCTCCCCATGGCCAGGTAACATAAAATCAACTTTTCACGCTTTGTAAATTCTTTCAATTCCACCTCTCTTTTGCCCTTTGTTGCCAAGCATATCGCTTTTGACAAAATAGTCTCGAAGGGGGATGTGCATAGCCCATGATATGCGTATTGGTTTTAAATCATAACCCAGATTGTCTAATGGGTTATGACCAAAGGCTAAACCAAACATAATCCCCCATATTCCTGTAAATAGCTGATCTGAATAGTAGAACAGTCTATATAGCGACGCGTAGCTATACCGCTCTTGTGATGTACCTCAGCAATACGTAAGTCTGTCCAGGGCTGTTCAGCTCCGGCAGTTTTCCGTCGGGAAACAAGCTGGCTAAAAGAGGGTATTCTGCACAACTGAAAGATGAACCATCGCAAACCAGCCAACCCGCCGGGGGGCAAGATGAAGGCCAGAGTAACAGTGCACCGGCAGGAAAATCAGCGCGTCCTTGCACGCCCTCATCACCGACGGAAGGCCAGTTTTCGCTGTTATACTCCTGGCACCATGAAGACCAGCACCACATAAAGGTAACAAGGTAATAACGACGCCGGTAAAGCGCATTGCTGTCAGAAGGTCGGTATTCCTGCGTGCAGCCCCCTTCACCGGTGGGTAAAACCATCAATGAGCCAGGGCTGTCCACCGGATAGTTAAGCCCGGAATAGACATTGCCACTTTTCGACTGCTGGTAAATGCCGTACCGTTCTCTGCTCAGTGAGTCGAGATTGGTTGTTCCCAGCTCGCCATAAAATGGAAATACAGCGCTGTCTGCAGTCACCGTGACTTGCGTATGTTTTGTCATATAAGCCTCCATGGATGTCATACTGAACAAAAACTGTGGATACATATCCCAGATTGGTGCTGATACCTTGGCGGGCGACAGCGAAAACGTGTTTTTAAACTGCAACTGTCAGATTTAATCTATTTAATTGCATGGTAATTTCCCCTATTTTTTAAACAGTGACACAACAAGTGGGACATTCATCATACATAAGATAATCAGATGGATTTGTGCGTAGAGTCACGTTCACCCGGACTGTCGGTCGATGCGGTCGGGCTCTCCCCCGCGCGACTGAATGGCGGTGGTCCATACTGTCGTGAAACCCGCTTGCCGCCATGCAGAAACACCTGGATGCCGGTCATGAGCAGCTGCCGCTGGTTATTCCGCTGCTGTTTTCCCACGGCCGTGGCAGCCCCTGGCCCCACACGCTGAACTGGACGGAGCTGTTTGCCAGCCCGGTAACAGCCAGAAAACTGTATACAGGTGATTTTCCCCTTATCGATGTCGGCGCCATCGATGACGATGAAATCATGAAGCACCGCCGGATGGCCCTGCTGGAACTGATGCTCAAGCACGCACAAACCCGCGACCTGGCTGAGCTGACCGAACATCTGGTCACCCTGCTGATTGCGGGTTACACTACCGATGAGCAGCTGGTCACTTTGATGAACTGGATGCTGCAGACGGGAGACACTGCCAGACCTGAGGCATTTCTGCAGGAACTGGCCCGCCGGTCACCGCAACACGAGGAGATTTTAATGACTATTGCACAACGACTGGAACAGAAGGCCCGTGAAGAAGGGCGCCAGGAAGGTATCCAGCTTGGCGAACAGCGCGGCATAGAGAAAGGACGTTCTGAAGGTGAGCGCGAAGCGACCCTGAAAATTGCCCGGTCGATGCTGCAGAGCGGCATCGACCGCAATACAGTGATGACCATGACAGGTCTGACTGAAGAAGATCTGCAGCGCATCACCCACTGACATTACCGGGTTGCCTTCTCGCGACCCGTTCTTACTGGTTACCCAGCGCTGATGGTCACCAGTTTCCAGTGATCGTCGTTGCTGACGGCCTCACAGCCACAGCTTTTCAACAGTTCATCAGTGGTAACTGCCACATTGGTTGCTCAACCAATGTGGCAGGAAAACTATTTGTCAGGAAAAAAACTAAAATGGATTTTTTGTTGAAATACCGATTTGTAGACGGTCCAGAGGTTCGCCAAACATACCAGCCCAACCATCAAAGCCTGGTATGCTTGATATTTAAGGTCTAAATTTTACAGGATCGAAATTCCATCTCCAGCGTTCAAAGGAAAAGAAGTCATGGGAGTTAGTCTTGCGGATTTCAAAAGTTCGTCGCTGCGCAAATGCGGCCTGCATATGCTCAAGCCCATCATCTCCGAATTTTACAGCGGTTTCCAAAAGAATTTTATTTAAATCTCCCACTTCGTAATTTCCAGTGACCGTCCCGCGATAAGACTTCACAGGGATCCCGGTTAATGTGGCAAGACGTTGCCCGAATGCATGCTCCCCTCCGTTGCCTGAATAGCACATAATAGTTCTGATATTACTGTATTCTTGTAGGTTTTTCCTTTTGTTAATAATTGAAAAAATGTCACTGGGGTTCATGTTTTTTTCAGCCGAGCGTGCAACACGAGCAGTACCATCGTTTTCTAATACACCATGAGCCACCAGATTAAGGCGTTTTGCTTTTTTGTAGGTATCATCAAAGAGATAAAAATCTTGTCCCAGTGAATCGAGATTTTTCATCGTCCCACCCAATACAATATGTTCTCGTTGCCTGGCGGAAGATATGACAGATTTCAACCCCGATTTTCCAATGCCCGCAACCATCCCCGCCAGACCCGTTGCCATTGATACCCAGCCCAGCGCCGCGGACGCAGAAGGATTACTGTCCTCGGTGGCACCACTCGCTATCGCCGTTGCATCGGCCAGCACGCCCAGTCCGCCCACCACCAAGGATGTCGTTGACGCCGCGCCCAGCGCTGCCATCACCCCGCCTGCCGCCGCAATGGATGCTCCGGCCGTAAATATTGAGAACGCCAGCCCCAGCGCGCCGGTCACGATACCCAGTATGCCCTGCCAGCTGATGTGCCCGGACGGGTCAGTATGGTTCACCGGGTCGCCCGCGCAGTACGCGTACGGATTAATGCCCCCGGCCCCGAACGGGCTCAGACTGTCCGGGCAGTTGAAACGCATCAGCACCGGATTATAGGCACGATAACCGTTGCCCAGATGGTACGTCCCGCTTACCGGGTCGGCCCGCACCCCGTTAAAGCCAGGTAACAGGTCAATTTTGTCGCCACTGCCGTAAGGTGACCAGGCATGCTCGCGCCCCTCCGTTTTACCAGCCTCTCGGGACCAGACGAGGCTCTCATGCTGGTCACCCACGGTCAGCGTCAGCGCATCCCCGCAGCTCATCCCGAAACAGTGGTGACCGTTTTTTATCAGACGTGACTCGCAGCCCTGCTGCTGCATCACCTCGTCAACCAGCTCACCGGCCCGGTAGTAAAGCTGGCGGGTATCCCCACCGCTGACGTTCTGGCTGACCAGCCGGTTCAAGGCATCATAGCCGTATGTTCCGCTTGCGCCCCCACCGCTGACACTGACCAGCCTGCCCGCAGCGTCATATTCCAGGGTGCGGCCGGCCTCATCACGGATCATCCGTCCGTCGGCATCATACTCAAGGGAAATGGTCTGCGGATAAAGATCATGGGTATGGGTCACGGAAGACAACTGGGTCGGGTCACCGGTATTCTCATAATGATAAGTCGCCACGTCGCTGCTGCCATCCGCCAGGGTGGTGGTGACCGAGGTCAGGTTATTCAGGGCATCATACCGATACGACTGTGCCGCCATGGCCAGGCCGTACGCATCCTGCGGCAGGGTTCTGCCGGATGCGGTATAGTTCGTCAGGCGGTTGCGAACGTCGTATTCATACGCTTCATTCCTGACCGTACTACCGTTTCGCAGGGTGGTTTTTGTCTCCAGCAGGCCATTCTTCAGCCATGTACGGGATTCGGTCAACGTGACGCCGCTGCTGTCGGTTACGGTTCGACTGATTTCCCGGCCAAAATCGTCATAGTCCAGCGCTGTATCCAGCGTATCGGTGGCTCCTGCACCGGCGACGCGCTGCATTTCCAGGCGGCCCAGCGCGTCATACTTCAGGCTGGCCGTCAGCATATCGTCAGCAATGGCAGAGATACGACCAAAGGCGTCCCGCTCGTACCGGGTCTCTTTTTCTGTGATATCTGTATACATGACAATCTCGCCACCCAGCGTATAACTGTGGCTGACCCCGCTGTGCAGGTTTCCCCGGCTGAAGGTTTCCGATTTCAGCGCCCCTGACGGGGTCCAGACGCTGGTATTTTCTGTATCGCCTTCTTTTGCAGTGAGCAATTTACCTGTGCTGTTATCATAGCTGAACGCCTGCGTCACACCGTCCACCGTCACACTGCTGACCACATTTCCCAGCTCAGGGATGTAACGGTAGGTCAGGGTGTGTCCTGACGGCTGTGTGACAGAGGAAGGTAATGGTGATGCATCGTCATAAGTCAGGGTGGTGGTGCGGCCTCCGCTGACCTGCGTCGTCACACGACCAAGGCTGTCGAAGGTCTGGGTACCCAGCACCCAGGTATGCGGATTACCATCTTTATCTGGTCCGGTCACGCTGATGCTGGCCACACTGTTATCCGTCAGATGGGGAGCATAGGTGCGCGTAACCACGCTGCCGTCCGGCAGGCTCTGGGTCAGCACCCGGCCATATTCGTCGTAGGTCCGTTCCGTCTGATTTCCCAGCTCATCTGTTTCGCACTGCAGGCGCCCCAGCCCGTCCCAGACACGGTGACGTTCGCTGTCAGTCTGACCCGTCAGCTTTGTCCTTATCTCAGTAACGGGAAGATACGTTTTTGCATCATACACCACGGAGACCCTGCCGGTACTCAGGCTTTCACCATCGCCAGATCCGGTCATATAAGCACTACGACGCAGCCCCACCGGATCGTTCTCATGGAGGGCCGTGGTGCTGTCGCTGAATGCCTGCTGGCTGACTTCCCCCCAGCCGTCATGTGATGCCTCCATAATGATGGCGTATTTTTGACTGTCACCGGTCGTTAGCCAGTCGTTGCTCTCACCCGATGCAACTTCACCCAGTGCATTATACTGCCTCTGAAACACATCGAACCACTTTCCGGTGTTGTCGTTATCTAACCGCTGCTGCCTGATACTGCGCCCGGCGCCGTCAGAATAGATACGTAACTGATTGCCTGAGGCATCTGTTTCCGTGGTGACCGGACCATTCTCACCAATACTGTAAGCCCAGGTATGCGTATTTTCATATTGCGTGCCTGATGCAGCGATGCGGCTCTTCGGTCGACCAAGTTTATCCTGAACATAACGGGTTGTAACACCCTGCGCATCCGTTTCCGACTGCAGAAGCCCGGTGTGCGCATGCCTGAGGGTGGACCGGGAGGCTGAGATGCCATCATAACCAGTGAATACCTCTTCCTGTCTGACCCCCTGTTCAGTATTCTTATAAGTAAAGGCCTGCTGGCTGGTGAATGTAACATTCTGAGCGATGTCCGGCGTCAGGGTGGTGAGTCGCATTTTCTCCCGGCCATAGGTCAGACTATCTCCTTCATCGGCATAATATTCCCGTGTCACCACGGTTCGCACCTGGCCAGTGTTCTGGGTGCTTACGTCTGCAATCAATCCATATGCATCTCCGGACAACGTATTTTGCCTTTTCCACGTGCTGACAGTAACAGAAACCGGTTCATCGCCTTTAATCTGGGCGGGTGTCACTTTTTTACTTTTTACCCAGCGGATAAACCCGTACGGGTCTGGCGGACAGGCTTCGCCCTCACCGTCAGCCGGGTAATACACATACTCCGTGATGGTTCCGTCAGGTGTTTCCTGATACAGGGGATTTCCCGATTCGTCGAACCTTGTAAAGGTAGTGCGTACGCGTGGTTCCACGCCGCTGCCATCATCCCAGGACTCTGTTTGCGAAACGGGCAGGGCGAACTGCGCCGGCTGGTCACTGAAGGCCACACCAGGCTTCGCATGGTACTCTGTCAACTGTGAATACGTTTTGCCGCCACGAAGAGTGGTCTCCGAAACCTGCAGATGGTAGCTGTTGTAGCGGCGGGTGACCGTGCTGAGCACCGTATTACCGTCACTATCCAGCATTGTGGCTGTGGAACCGTACTGATAGTCAGTAAGCAGGATGTTTAACATAGAGTCAGTGTCTGGCTGCCACTGATTCAGTCCGGCATCTTTACCAAGGTAATTTTTCTGTGTCCAGGACCATTGTGTGGTACTCCGGGGCTGGCCCCCACCCGGAATGAGAATGTGCTGATGCACACAGGGTAGCGCGGGCAGCGCAGCTGCTTCCGGAAATTCCATACCCCTGTCTGTATACCAGGTTACTTTTTCCTTAAGACCTGTCGGGGATGTCAATCCGGTAATGGCTCTGTAATTCTTTTTTGGCCCAACGTCGTCATAGTCAAATGTCCATTCCAGCACAGGGTCATCAGCATTAGTCGTTACGCGCACCAGATGCTCATTGGTGAAGTGGAAGATAACGCCGTATCCGGACCTGTTATCGTCCGGCAACAGGTAGAAATGTGTGCTGGCAACAGAAGAATCCGGATAGGTAACAGAGCAAAGTACGGCATCGTCATCATCGGTAATACGGGCCAGGCGTGGGGACGAATAATCAGAGCTCCATGTAAGAGTCAGTCCTCTCCCGTCAGGGGCTTTGATGCGGGTGGGCACATACACCGATTTACGCAGTGACAGATACTCAGTCAGACCGCTTTTATGGATTACCTGGCAGCTCTTTTCGTCCGTCTTTCTGAGGATAAAGTTTTTTAACTTTTTCTGCCTGACAGAAAAATCACCGCTGCTGACGCGATACTCTTCGCCGGTGCCAAGCGTCAGCTTTCCTGTATTGGTATCATAGCGGGTAAGATTAAGGGAGAAGCCTGTCCCGAATCCCTCATTCTGCAATGAGAGGGGAGAGTACTGAAGCGAAAGAGCCAGTGCAGGCCCGGCCAGTTGGCAGGAATGAAGGCTGGCCAGGGGCATACTGACGGTAAAAAGCCCCGTCCGGGGGTCAACGCCTCCCTGAACTGAGCTTATGAAATTACTGGCCTGTGAATAAAATACTGGAGATGACATCCTTAAACCTTTTATATCTACATTAAAAAATAGGCTCATGGCTTAACCATGAGCCTGAAGGTTAAATATTCTCCAACCAGACGGAGAAACTGCCATAATTAATTTTGAAGTGTCCGGACTCACCAAATTGATCGTACACTTTCAGTGATGTTCCCCAGGAAGATGAATTCCCACTTTGTTTAAACACGTCACTAATATGATCGACAGTCTCATTGGCAGTGTATTCAAGAACTGTAAACACAACTGTATTTTGACGCGATATATTAATAGACTCACTAAAAGTATCGTTTTTAGGGTCATAAATATTCACGTTATGAGGTGAACTCAGATTTTGTGGCCATGCGTATCCAACATACAACCCCCCGGCAAACTCCCAGAAAGACCAGTATGTGCTGAGCTGATTTTCGTTATCGCTTCCAGCGTAAGAGGAATACTCGTATTTATAAATATAATTATAATTGTTATTGTTATTGTTATTGTTATTGTTATTGTTATTGTTATTAAGTGAAAAATAAAAATTCTTCTGATGAGTGGTAAGATAGATATAACTGTCTTTTGAGTAAACTGCCTTCCCCTTGCCTAAGTCATCAGAGGAAGTGGTAATGTCGGCGGTAGTGTAATCCCGGGAGAACAATGTGCTGACGCTTACAGACATTTTTTCAGCACCAGAGGATGCATCCGCTGTGGTGAAATGTTTCCCGTTATCCGTGTCAATACTGACAGCAATGCGCCTGGATTCGTTATTGAATGTGTAAACATACATAATAATTTGTTTACTGCCATCTGAGAGGGCTGTGCGTTCTGATGGTAGCCAGTCCTGAACCTCCCCGGTCTGAACTTCGCGGCTGAATTCATTTTCAGTTGTCGTAAAACACCATCCTGAGTTACCGTGCCAGTTCAGTTTTTCATCAGATTCGGCGTGGCGAAGATTTAGAATATGGGTCCAGGTTTCATCAGAGAAGTTTAGTACAACATCATCTCCCTCATCATTTTTCTTGAATGCTTTGCCTATAATCTCAACAGGAAGTTGATTTCTGCCGTTTGCATATATAATCGGAGAATTGTGTCCAGATACAGTCTGGATAGTTAATTCAACGTTTTCAATATCGTCAGGATTATCATAAGTTAGTGGGGTCATGGTTTTGCCTTTTTAATGATTTAAATTTAATAAAAATAAATATTTAATTTTCACTTTCTTTCTGAAAAAAGTGCATACAGGAAAAATCTTGAAATAATTTAAGTCTGGGTATCGTGCATGAATAATTTTCTTTCCACCTCCCTTCGCCGTACCAGTCCGGGGAGCCGTTTCCCGCCGGCGTTAACCCAGAGCACTGATATGCCCGCAGGCGCAGCCCCTCAAAATGCTTAATCAGCGCCAGGTCTTTTTCACCGGTTTTCATGTCTGATGTCCTGTTTATATAAACGGTCTTAACCCCGTTTATTCATAATGACAATTCAGTAATAAATTACACCTGCCAGGGAAACATCTGTACTTACTGGTTACCGGGCGGTAGTGAAATAAATTACTGGCAAAATAACTAACAATATTATTAAGTGCTGTCAGCGCGGTTAATACTCCGGCCCCGGACCGGGTTGTAAGACTGCATCCCTTTTATGTTTTATTTTTTAGGGCGCTGCTTTTTGTCTCTTTATTCATGACGGAGTCTACCCGGGTGATAATATTAATCATGACGGTGATAATCAGCGCACTGCAGACAAAGGCCCCGATAGCCCGTTCATCGCTGAAAACACCGGGTACAAACATGCCGATGATTTCCAGTGTGGTATCCGCCCCGACAATCCCCATCACAAACGAAACAAAAAAAGCTACAGGTCTGTGACAGTGGTTAAATCGCTGTTGCGTGAGAATACAGACCATCGCTCCTGAAAGGGAAGATACAATAACTTTCAGATCAGTATGGACATAAATAAAATTAAGCATAATTTATGCCTGACAAATATAAATAACAGTTCGTAATGAACAATTCCGGAAATAAATACCGGATGGCGATACCATCCTTTACGAACGTCCTGAAGTAAACCCTAACCACAAAGACATCACTTTTAAAATGGTTATTATCGATCGGTTTTCTCAATTCAATTGCTATTGACTATCAATGTTGCAATAACGATCGCTATAATCAATTTGCAAATGAGACTAATGTTTTTAACCTATTGTTTTAAACAATTAAATATATTTCCCGATTTGTAATCGGGAATAATGAAACTTCGGTTTAACATTTCATGGAATGTCAACAGAATATCAATGAGCTGAAAATTTATGCTTGCTGATGTCGCATCAGCGGCATGGAGGCGCCAGCTGGCGTTGAATATGGCTCTGTGAGTGAGTGGCGCAGCCGGTTACGTTGTTGACAGGTTCCACCAATACATCCCTTCCCCCTGCCAGACTAAAACCCGCTAAAAGCGATACAGAAGCTTTTGTGCGGCGTCGGAGTGGACACGACAAGGCGAAGCTGTGTCGGGGCCCGTCGCGTAGCGCCGGGAAGCAGAATACGGTCGTTGTGGACAACATCCCGCAGATCAATATCACCGGCATCACGGGCAAATACATGTCCATAGGTATCGTTAAACATGCTCAGCATGCGTGTGAACTGCTGCATCAGATAGCCGTGCTGTCGGTTTGCCTCCGGATCCCACTCGGACGGGGAGGCTATCTTTGTCATATCAAATCCGGACAGCGTTTTCAGGTAGTTTTCCAGGGGAGAACGGGCCTCTTCATGCCATGACTCCTCGACCGCCTGCAGGTAAAGTTCCGCCATATCGCGCAGCGGCAGATAGGACTGGATAGTTCGCTGGGACATGACCGTTCCCTCACGCCGGCGCTTGTATACCAGTGCAAAAACCAGCGCCTGGATCATTGAACGGGCCTTTTCCTGCCAGCCCCCGTCGTTGCCGGCTGGCGGCAGCATGGAGTCCATCAGGTTGATGATGTAAGTTTCTTCAGTAACACCAAAGGCATTAACGGTGTTGGTCTGGGGACGGTTGCGGGTATCTTCCAGCAGTTCCTGCGCCCGACTGCGGCCACCGGTAATAAAGTTCATCATGCGGATATCGTCTTCCCGCCCGAAACGCCGGGCAAGGGAAGCGGTGGCCAGTGCCACATCGTTTTGTGCTTTGGCATCGGAATAAATGAGCCCCCGGCCCGTACAGAACTGATTCAGCACATATCCCAGCAACGCCTCGGTTTTACCTGCACCGGTGGTGCCAAACATAATAATGTGCCGCGTCAAATCATCCATCGACAGCCACAGTTCCCGTCCGGCATCGAACCCCCGCAGGTAGCCGGCATACAGAATGCCCGCAGCCTGACTCATTATGCGACGCATGGTGGTGACAGGGAGAAAGACCAGCGCTTTGCCCGGAACCTCACGTTCCGTAGACGGGTCGGGACGTTTCATATCCATGGGCATACGCATTGGCATTTGCCAGCGCTCAAGAAGAACCACCGGCGCATAACAGATTAACACCGGTAACGAGACGAGAAGACTGGCCGGATAAAGGCTATGCCCGCCGGGGCATTTGCCGCTCTGCAGCAGGAAATTGAGCGACGCCTGACGCCACATTATCCGTCACTGTGGCTCAACGTCAGCAAGGGATCACAGAGCAGCCTGAGCGTCAGCGGCGCCCGAAATGACCGGGAGAAGGCTGACGTCATGGAAGCGCTGGAAGCTATCTGGGGCGACGACAGCTGGCTGCCTCTGTAATGCGTACAGAGCCTCACTTCTCACCGACCGTGCTGCAGGTGCATCCGCAGACAACAGCCCGGCTGGCCATTCCCCTTTTTTCCGAGGCGTGTCCGGCCGGCTTTCCAAGCCCGGCAGGGGATTATGTTGAGCAGGAGCTTGACCTTAACACCCTGTGTATCCGGCACCCTTCCGCCACCTACTTTCTGCGCGCCAGCTGAGAAAGCATGCGCGATATCGGGCTGCACGACGGTGATATCCTGATTGTCGACCGCGCCGAAACCGCACAGGAAGGGGATATCGTTATCGCGGAAATGGACGGGGGGGTCAGCCTCGTGTCGCAAATTTGCAGTTAATGTGATTCCGGCGCAATGGAATGCAATCCGGAGAAGATAAATGCGAGTACAGTTGCACGTAATGTGAGCAGATTGTTTTTTATTTGCAGTTAATCTGAGCAGAAAAACGGGATAAATGCGAGTCGGCAGGATTTCAAACGCGATTCACTACATGTAGCAACTCCAGACAAGGAGTCAGGAAATCTTCGGCAAAAGCTGAAACATAACTGACATGCGGACATTTTAATTTAGCGCACAAAGCGGACCTTTAAAAACAGTCCAGACAAAGCAATTGAATTTATTATGGTTTATTTAATTTCACACCCGATTATCTCCAGGGTTCATGCCGCGCCGTATCCTGAGATTGGCTGAGAATACGAATGACAGTAATCACCGAATGTGATGGCACGAAATAGATCATATGCTGTTCCACCGGCAGCGAGTAGATATCTTCTCCCAGCTCTGCGCGATGCGTGCCGATGTCATGCATGGCCAGCACCTCAAACACTGTGGCTATGCGGCCGATATACGCATCCGCCTGATCAACCCCGAACAGTCGGAAGCTGTAGTCCCAGATAGCCTCCAGATCTTCTTCTGCTTTGGGAGTCAGCTCAATCTCTTTCATTTGCCACCCTGGCCCTGACATTATTCAGGAATGCATCCTTGTTCCAAGGTTTCGCCTCGCCGCTGCTTATCCCTTCGGCCAGCAGATCGCGCAGTTCCTGAAGACGGGATTCAGCCTGCTTTTCACGCAGCAGCCGCAGCGCGTCGCGCATGACCTCGCTCTGGGTTCGGTAATCACCGGCTTTAACCAGAGAATCGATAAATTCGCGCAGCTCTTCACCCACATCCACCGTCATCGTACGGGCCATAACCCCTCCGTTTCTTAATGTAAGATTTGTTCTTACACCAGTATATCATTTTAGCATCAGGCTTCCATGCTCAGTGATCGAGACTATGGACTGCATTTATGAGATCAACAGGGATGCGAAACCATGTTGGTGTAGGAAGAATGGATGATGAATGGGCGAAAGCCTGGAAACCCGCGGCAAAATCGCTTCGAGAAGATTATGCAAAGCTTCATCCTGCTCCCTCTTCGGATATCAGCCAGGTATAACCGGGTTTTAGTTGAGATGTATATGAAGTTATTTTGCAGCAGCATGTTTTATAATTATAAAAATCTGCTCCTGCAAAATATGGTAAAATAATAATCAAATACACTCCTAAATCTAAATTTGTATATATCTTTGCCGATATATACATAGTAAGGAAGGGAGTGTCATGAACGATTTTCATAATTTAAGTATTTGTATTCAGAATAAGGATGTGGCGGGCGCAATACGCGTGCTGCGTGATAAATCAGAATTTGCGGTGCGCAAGATTCTGGAGGAACTTAAGGTCAGGGTCACAACGCAAACCGGCAGGGCATTCTGGCATTATGTTCAGGGCTGGCTGTTAACCGCGTGTCGCCAGGGAAATATACAGCATGAATCATTCAGTACCCGATGTTCTTCCCACTATCCGGAACGCCAGCCAGCTCAGTCCCGCTGCTCTCGATATGGTCAAGCTTCTCGCACTTCTGGCCATGATTATCGACCACACCAATACGGTGTTTCTGTCGCCAGCCTGGCCGGTGATGTATGCGCTTGGCCGGATGGCCTTCCCCCTGTTCACGCTTATATGGGCGATGAACGTACAGCGCACCCCGGAACGACTGCAGAAGAGAGCCAGTCGCCTGTGGATCTGGGCAGTCATCACGCAGCCGGTGTTCAGCCTGGCCTTCTGCCATCACCAGCCCTGGTGGGCCATGAACATTCTGTTCGTGTTTGCCGGCGTCACGCAGCTGCTTGCCCTGCAGTACCGGCACGGCCGGAAAGGAATGTTTGCGGGATATCTGCTCCTGGCCCTCATGATTTGGCCACTGCAGCCGGCAAGCTACGGGCTGGCAGGAATAACGCTGGCCATCAGTATGGCAACGGTTTATGGCAGCGATACGCCCGGAGTGCAGCGGCTGGCAGCCATTACTGCCGTGCTGTCACTGATTTGTTTAAACGGGTTATCGCATCTCCTGGATATGCCCGCAGAAACATTATTACTGGCCACGCTGCCTACTCTGGCATTTCCCCTGGCATTTCCCCTGGCAGTGGTTTCCTTCTGCAGGCAAATCTGCCCGGAGGGCCGCAGGCGTTTCATGCCGCGTAATTTCTTTTATTATGCTTACGCCGGTCACCTGGGGATTATTGGTCTGATACAGTATACTTTCGCCTGATTAGGGAGGACGTGATGGCTATCAGTGAGAAAGAGCTGCTTGAGGCAGGTTTCAGCAAAAGCGAAGTGGATAATTTACAGGGCCGGCTTGCAGCAGGCGGAGGCACCATGCAGCATCTCATCGATGCGCTCTCACGGCGCTTCCGGGTGTCGGTATGGATCACTGTCGCGCTGGTTCTGGTTATGCTGGTCACCCTCATTGCCGGCAGCCGGACACACATTCTTTCCGGGGGCATGAGTTCCCTTGTAGTCCTGATCATTGCCTGGGTGACCTTCCCACCTGTACTGGGCTGGAAGGCATTCCGCCTGCAGAAGACTATTTCCCGGAAGGTTCAATAGTCAGTAAATCAAGCGCCACTTTGGCTTTAACTCCCCATCCCGCAATTTTAAGCGCCATTGCGGGACGTGGCGTGCCGGATACTTTCCTGAAGAAATCGGGCCTGGTCCAGTACCACAGCCGTTGTGCTTCGGGTTTCAGCCTCAGGCCATATGCGCCATAGACTTCGCTGAATAGTGTGACAGCCTTATACGTCCCCAGCCCCTGCTGCCGGCTGAAGCCCAGAAATTCAGCGATCTCCATCGAGCCGTCAGCGAATATTCCCTCCGTCTGCTTATCACCGAGGAGGTTATCGTGTTAAAGCCATTTACGACAATCACCGCGCCGGCCACCACGCCCACCGGCGTCATTGAGGACATCATGACGATCCCACCAAAGATGGCCGCACCGGCCACCACGACGTCGACCGCTGAAATGATGTAGCCCACAATTTTGTTCTCGTCCCGGACAATCTTCACCTCAGCATAGAGTTTTGCATAGCCGGTTTTGAGCGAACGGGACTGCTCAAGCAGACTGGTGTTCTCTGCGCGCAATGCCCGCAGACAGGCCATACAGTCGTCATCCGTTTTCGCCCGGCGCGCGGCCTCAAACTGGGCCATGATGAATGCCCTGATCTCATCCACAAACTGAATCCGGATAAAACCATCCTGGAGATGCATAGCCGCCACCGTGTTGGCCGTATTCACCAGTTTCCGGGCCTCAAGGTTGATCATGGTTTCGGCCCAGGCACGGGGATTCTGGCCGGGTAAAAGCAACGTGTCCATTTTATCGCCTCGCTTATCTGTTTCTGAAAGCATATTCCCGAAACGAGTTTTGACAACAAAAAAAGGGCCCGCTGCCCTGCAGAACTCACTGATGCCGTATCGCGGCATGGAGGCGCCAGCTGAAGCCAGACAGGGAGAGAAAGTCGACGGGCGCCGTGACCGGCGTAAGCCGCTGCGGTTTGAAAGGTTCTGCCTGTCCAATCCCTTACCCTGCAAAGCTATATCCGTTAACCGCCACGCCTGGTAGTGATGTGCGCGGTCGGAGTGAGCACGTCGAGGCCAGAGGCCGCTGACGGGCTGTATCTCCGCGTTAGCGCCGTGAGGCGCTTACGAGCGTGTACAGAGGGCTTGCCGCGGCGCTAACTGCAGCTGCTTTGATTTCTAGTTACAACATCCCTCTTAAAGCGATGGTGTTCCGGCCCTTCGGGCCGGGGCGGCGTCGCTTTAGCAGGGGTCAGGTATGTATGCGGCGCCTGGCTCTGGCGAGAACGGTGCCCGGCGCTTGCGACGGGAGGTACTTTTGATTTCCTTCTGAGCGCGCGGCCGTGAGGCCGCTGCATGCGAAGGCATTTTACGTTATCCACAGAGTGGCCGAAGACAAAGATCTACTCTGGAATGTAATGAACAGAGAGATAAAAAAGGTGAAGTAAGACTGTTTTGCGGAATGTCTTTTATTCATTTCCGGGTTACTTCACTTATTCGTTTGCGGATTTTTGTGAAAAAAAAAAGAGACTGTGGCCATTGCGGGCCATAACGACCGGCAGAACGTCATGGTGACCGGAAGAAGAAAGGAGTGAAGGATGAAAAACGAGCAGAATGGTCGAAAAAAACAAGCACGAAAAGCCCCGGTGAGGGGCCTGTAAACAAGAAGACTGTTGTGTCGTCTGTGACTAGTCCGGTGGAGAAAGCGCCAGATCCAGCTGGTAAAGATGCTGGATGGCCAGCGCCTTCAGGCGCTCAGATGTGCACCAGTACGCTTCGTCAGGCGGCAGGGTACGATAAATCCATTCAGACATTGCATGGAGTCGTTCATCTGCCGGCAGCTTAATCAGATTGTTGGCACGTTTACGCTCCGCGCCTTTTTTGCGGCGGTAAACGAGTGCCTCCTGACGCTTACGGCGAGACCAGCATTTCCGCGCAGAGTGGGCCTGAACATCATCATGTTCGCTCATCACCCCTTCCCGGATCAGCTGCTCACGCTCGGCGCTCTGACGGAGCTTCTTCTCCTGTTCTTTAAACAGCTTGTCCATATCGACGCCCAGCATCTGGAATCCCACAGGGGTAATATAGACATACGTTGGCAGCCAGGTGCGGGATTCACGATCCCAGGCGCGTTCTTCCGCGAGACCCAGAACGCCAAACCGTACCTGTTCCTCAATAAGCCGTGAAAGGCGTGACACCGTCACCTCCGTTTCAGTAATGACATTGCCTTTTGCGTCCTTTGCACTGAGTTCTTTTGCAAGACGGGAGATACACATGCCGACAGTATGCTTACCGGCATCACAGAAGCTGATGAGCACTGGCCAGAGCGCATCGAGCAGGCGCTGACGTTCCGGACGGAAGCCATATTTACGTCCCGCCTTACGGCGGCCGGCGACATAGAGAGGGTGACGAGAAACATGCATGCGCAGGCTGACCTGCCCGGTTTCTTTATCTTTTTTCACCAGGCGATTGTAGGCATGACCGAGCTGTCCGGAGAGCTTTTTATAATGCTCCGGGCGATACCAGGCCGGGTTCTCACATTTGGCATTTGTGGAATGCTCACCGCGTTTGCGGCGGGTCAGTTTTTTGACCGGTGCAATGAGGAAATTACCCTGAGTGCCGGCATCGACATCCTGCCAGAAACGGGTTAGCTCATCTTTCGGTAGATCTGACCAGTGAACAGAAATCTGATTGTCATTCACGGCGGCCTGTTCTTATGGCGGCCGGGAGTTGTTTTCTATGGTGCATGCGTTATAATCCTTCACAGGCAACGCGCCTGCTTTTAGGCTCCCTGAATATCTGACTGGTCCGCCAAAACGAGACAGATTTCAGGGAGTTTTTGCATTCAGGCTCTGGGAAAACCCCTTTACCTGCTCCTGAACGTTTTACTGGACACGTCCTGTCCCTGTTTGTTTCCGGAAGTCCGCATTTCTTCCGTAAAACCTTCTTCTGCCACCCGCCTGCCTCACCACAAAGCAGTCATCCCATCAGTTTGAGTTAGGTCACAAAAGTAATCTGAATCAACAATCTGTCCCACCACAAGACGATCGCTGACGATCCGAATATTACCTTCTTGTCAGTACTTTTTCCAGATGTAATGGACCGCTGTATTCTGTGGTTTGATACTTATTCTGCTCTAGCTCTGCCTTTCAGAACTGATAAGGAAGGAGATTCGCTGAGTAAGAGGACAGGTCAATTTCTTATGGTGTTTCTATGCATCTTCAACGCATGTCCAAAAAGAATGCGCGGCTACCCGGCATTCTTAATCTGGATATATAAGTGTATTTCTGACCGCATGGGAACAGAAAACCATTAATAGATTTCTTTGACTTCCTTCCTGGGTTAAAATTATGTTGCAAATACCGTCTCATAAATATTCTGGCTGTTGATATTAGGTTGATACAGCTGCGGTAGTTAAAAATTTGTTTTTTTATTTAAAATGACTACCGGTGAGAATTTATATTCGCTGTAAAAACAATGCAATAGGAAAGTTAGTTGCGTTATTTAATTAGTTGTGACGATCATTTCATTAACTATGATAGGTATTGACTATTTATTATTAATTTCCGATCGGTAATAACCGTTTTAAATGTTCTGTCTTTGCGGTTAGGGTTTGCTCAGGAAGTTCGCAAGGGATAGTGTCGCCATCCGGTATTTATCTCCGGAGCTGTCCATAACGAGCTGTTATTTATATTTTCAGGCATAAAAGATGCTTACTACTTTTTACAGCAATATTGATCTGAAAGTTATTGTGTCTTCACTTTCAGGGGCGCTGGTCTGTATCAATACGCAACAGCGATTTAACCGCTGTCACAGACCTGTTGCTTTTTTAGTGTCGTTCGTGATGGGAATTGTCGGGGCAGATACGACACTGGAAATTATCGGTATATTTGTACCCGGTATTTTCACTGATGTACGGGCTGTAGGGGCCTTTGTCTGCAGCGCGCTTATAATTACAGTAATGATTAATATCATCGCCAGAGTGGATTCTGCCATGAAAAAAGAAACAAAAAGAAATATCACATGGTATAAAAGGTAAACCAAGCATATGGTCTGGTGCAGGGACATTAACCGTACTAACTGTATTCTATAGGATTATTTATTACCCCACCAACTTATTTCATTTCACTTTCGGCCGGTAATGAATACTCGCAGATCCCCCCCAGCCTACGTAAATTATTTCTGATTTGCCATTATGAATAACCGGGGCTATTACAGTTTATATAAATAGGAGCCATCCCATGAAAACCGGTGAAAAAGGCCTGGCACTGATTAAGCATTTTGAGGGGCTGCGCCTGCGGGCGTATCAGTGCTCGGCAGACGTCTGGACCATCGGCTACGGCCACACGGTCGGCGTCAGGCCCGGCGATGTGATAACCCCGGAGCAGGCCGATACGTTTCTGCGCCAGGATGTGGCGGATGCTGAGCGGGCGGTCAGCCGTTTTGTCCGCGTTCCGCTCACACAGTGTCAGTTCGATGCGCTTGTTTCCTTTACGTTTAATCTCGGTTCCGGAAACTTGCGCACCTCCACGCTGCTGAGACTACTGAACGCCGGCGATTACCCGGGGGCCGCAGGCCAGCTGCTGCGCTGGGTTAACGCCGGCGGGAAAAAACTGCCCGGACTGGTGCGGCGAAGGGAAGCGGAGAAAACGCTCTTTCTGAAGTAAGTAAGACAGTTATATTTCTTTATTTGTAAACATTAAAAAACTAGTGTGAACCAGGGGCGGTAGCATGATTTATTTTTGAGTGGAATACCGGGTTAATTTGATAGTTTTTTATGCTGATAATTTAAACGAATTAATGCTTGTTATAAAAGGAAACCTTATGGCAAGAATGTATTTCGACGGAATGCATGGTATCGGTGATAATATCATACAGCGCTGCTTCATAAGGCAGCTGACGCGTAGGGGTCACGAAGTCTGGCTGAAAACACCTGTACCAGAAATTTATCAGGATATTAGCAATCTTCATTTTGTTAAGGCAGACTCCCGGCTACGTACCCAGAAAAAAAATGAAACACAGTCCACAATAAATTTTGAATATTCTCCGGCTGATATTCCCTGTCAGCGCATTTTTTATGGTGACACTGACCTGAAACAAGGCTGTATTTTTACTACCATGGAGCGCCAGTTTGGCATCCCCCCGGCCGGCCTTGATTTGCCTGATTATATATTGCCTGATATCGGGCTACCGCCGGATAAACCTCTCGCCGTTGTGCGCCCTACAACTGAGCGCACTGAATGGCATAACGCCAGCCGGGGGCCGCTCAATGAATACGTTGACAGTGTTGCCAGAATGCTCGCTGTCAGAGGGTGGCATCTTGTCAGTGTTGCGGATACTGAGCCCGGCCTGGAGTGGATACCGGGCGCTGAACCTTTCGCTCATCAGAAGCTGCATCACGGCGAGCTGTCCCTTCCTCAGATGCTGGCGCTTGTTCAGCGTGCCGGTATCGTGGTTACTGGGGTCGGGGTGGTGATGCTGGCCGCACTGGCGTACCGGCGTCCAGTTATATGCCTGCAGGGAGGATGTGGAGGGAGTAACCACCATTCTAAAGTAACCGACCAAAGCTGTATGGATTTATCCCGGGCGGCTTTTATCTACCCGGATAACTATTGTCGCTGCCAGCTTATGAAACACAACTGCAATAAACATATCAGCAGATTATCTGACAGGATTATACCGTTCATTGGACGTGTTACCGCACCATTACAAAAGGATAATACCTGTGGAATACTTTAATAACGAACTGAATTCCGGGTTGGTCTGGCTTCCTGAGCTGGGGATGGGACGATTTCCGGTCCCCCCGGAGAGGCCTTATGATGAGCGCTACTTTATGCGATATCAGGTGATGGGCGATACCTCTTTGGGTCGCAGGCTTACCGATGCGCGCATTAATTTTGTCATGCGACATTATCAGGGTACTTTACTGGATGTTGGCATTGGTGCGGGTCAGTTTGTGGCATCCCGGTCTGAAACACTGGGTTATGATGTCAACCCTGCCGGAGTTGACTGGCTGATGATGCGGGGATTGTGGGCTGAACTGTATACGGGTCACTATCCGGCACTCTCTTTCTGGGACTCTCTGGAACACATTGACCATCCGGACATCGCGGTGTCTCATGCGGCAAAGTGGGTGTTTGTTTCGGTCCCCCTGTTTGAGAGTGCTGAACACATCCTTCATTCCCGACATTACCGCCGGGATGAGCATATCTGGTACTGGACACATGATGGCCTTGTGCGCTGGTTTAATGCTCATGGATTTGACTGCGCAGAATATAATACAACAGAAAGTGAGCTCGGCCGGGAAGGGATAGGCAGCTATGCTTTCTGCCGTCGGAGTAATCAGGCTGTTATCGTCAGACGGGTGTAACGTATGTCAACCAGAGCCATTGCAATATGCGCATCAGGACCATCTCTGTGCAGTGCGGATGTTTATCGTCTGCGTAATAATAATATCCCCGTCGTCACAGTGAATTCCAGCTGGATGATATATCCAGGCTGCCAGTATATTTTTGCCGGTGATCATGCATGGTGGAATGTCAATTATCACCGGGTTTATTCTCCTGCCGAAAAATGGACCTGCAGTGAAACGGCCGCGGGGGCATATAGTATAAATTATTTTGAGAGAAGAACTGAAGGTACGTTTAGCTCAGGAGCAGTGGCGATTCTTTTCGCCATGAGTCTGGGCGCAGAGGATATCATTCTGCTGGGCTATGACTGCTCGTTGGAAAAAGGTATTCACTGGCATGGGCAGCATACCGGACTGCATAACCCGACGTGGGACAGCGTTCAACGCTGGAAAGCAGAGTTTGAAATGCTGGCATCTGAAATAAAACGGAGAGTCAATATCGTTAACTGCAGTCCCGGAAGCCGGCTGAACTGTTTTCCTGTTGTTTCACTGGAAAGCACGATACGAAGAGTGAAGAAATAATAACAGATTATCCGTCAGCTAATTTTCAGTATTAATGGTTTTATCTGAACATAGCTCATTTCGGGTTATTCTATTTTATTCAAAATAAAGAGAGGATACATATCATGGCAAATATAATTACACTCGGTTCCGACGTCCCCGTTGTCGCTCCAGGTGAGACGTTGAACCTGACCGCGAAAGTCTATGACAGTGAATCAGGCAAGGGGGGGGAGGGTATGACGGTCAAATGGACCATCGCTTCCGCCACCACTCCGGCGACGCTCGGAAAAAATTCTACTACAACATCTGCGACGGGCTACGCGGCGAATACGGTTACCTGTGACGTCAAGGGGGCGGTCACCGTCACTGGCACACTGGATGATGGCAATGGCGCTTCAGCCACACTTGAAGTCGGTTTTTATTCATCCGATCTGGTCGCTCCCGTTGTCCCGCAGGCTAAAAATGGCATTTTGACGGAAAAAGAGGTTAAAAGTACGGTGCAGGCAATGGTGGTGCGCCATACCGATGACCCTGTCATAGGGGACCTCTACAACTTTTACTGGGGAAATAATTCTATTTCCCGGTTTGATGATGGTACCAGCGACACGTTTCCTTGGGTCATTAACATTAAAAATGATTTTACGGTAACTGAGGTGCTGGCCGATGGCGATTATACGGTCTATTACACCGTAACCGACCCGGCGAAGAACCTTTCCTATTCAGTACCTAATCCTATCACCGTTACCGGAGGCACATACGTTAACCCGCTTTATGATGCGCCGGTGTTCCCTGATATTACGGATAATACGATTAACTACGAAGATGTACTGGGCGATGGAGTTCAGGTTAAAGTCCCTCTTCCCCAAAGTAGAGAGTCAGAAGGAGCAAGTATTTTTGCCGGTAATACGATTACCCTTTATATGCGGGTGTTCGACAAAAATTACAAGACAGAAATTATAGCAACCAAAGCTGTAGCTACTTATTCCGTGATTCAAAAAGACATCGATAACAGTACCATTCTCGTTACTCTACCGAAAAACGTTATTACGGACGAGCATGATACCTTCGATGACGTACGTGGCCAGTTCTGGTACACCGTGACAGGAGGGGGGTCCGTCTCCGTATCCGGCTCATCTTTTACCAAGTCACTAATTATTGATACGGTTCCCCCTCATCTGCCTCAGGATTAAAACTAATACCCGGATATGCATTATCTCTCATCTCCGGGATTTAACTGACTAAAAAACGGGAGTTTTACATGGCCAGTACAGTAAACCCGCTTCCTGCGCCGGATTTACCGCAAATGACGCAAGACAATTCCATAAGTCTTAATGACCTGAATGTGGCTGGCGGTGTTTTCGTTCGTATTAAGCAGTATGAGGACGCCGCCCGCGGTGACTACATTACCGTATTATGGGACAACGAACCTGTAAAAGAAGTTATCGTGGACGATTTATCCTCCAGTTTCCCCATTGTTGTGGTCATTACCAGTAACTTGGGGACAGGAGCGCATTACGTTAAGTATACCTCTGAGGATGTTGCCGGTAATACCGGAACGTCCAAAGGGTTTAACGTTAATATTATTGATGGTGAACCGGAAATAATCTATCCGGCACCTGTTTTTACTGACGCGGTAAATGGAGTCATAAACCAGACCAGTATCACTGCCAATGCAGGCACGCACGCTCATGTCGCTCCCTATACCGGTATCATGGCGAATGATACGGTCACCCTGTTCTGGAGGGGAAAGAATGCATCAGGGGATATTGTAGATAGTGGTGTGGACAGTCAGGTCATACTGGCTGCGGATATCAGTACAGGAGCAACATTTTTAATTCCGGAGAATAATCTCGAATCTCTTAAGGATAAAGGTACTGTGACGGCCAGCTACCAGGTCAGGCGAAACAGAGTCGTAATGGGCGTATCCGAATACAGCAAAGCGACGCTTGATTTGAGCGGCGGCAGCTCTGGCCTCGGTTTGTTAATCTCTACCGGATCGGCAAATACAGATTATGATGCTATTCATCTTCATCCGTATAATCAGGGAGTGGTTAAAGGCCCAGCAGGTGCAACAGTCATTTTATCGGTAGTGGGAGACGCTGTTTTTGATGAGTCAGATACAGGGACTTATCAACCCGTACTGAATGAATCAGGCGAAAGCAACTTCAAACTACGCTCTGCGGTGCAGAGTAATTCTGAAATCAGCGCTGAAGCTATGAGTAATCCCGGCGTCAGTGTCTCGCAGAACATTCGTTTTGGCGCGTATACCAGGGGAAATGGTGATATTCAGTATCTTAACTACTCCACGGGGGCACTGGCTAACGGGGTAACGCCCTGCTCTGTTTATCTTAAAACGGCTCAGTCATCCGGTCTTCGCGCTGAAATAACACGGGTCCGGGTGACCGTCAGTGGCTCTGCAGTGATTGGCGGTTATTCAGGTCAGTCTGCGGACATCCTGCTGAACTCAGACAAGTCCGCTGAAATCGACATCACAAACACCGTGGCGGAAACCGTGCGTGTTGAACTGTCACTGCCCGAATCATCCGGATCCATTAACCGGCTTTCATTAGTATTTAAGTCATTCTGAAGCAGGGAGAATATTGTCTGCGGCGATGTCAGGCAACAAACAATCAGTTTCTTCGCCTGCAGGAAGCCTCAGATAATATCCGCATAACCTCAGTCAGCGCATGTTGCGCCGGAATAATATCATGGAAATAGTCAACTTCAGTATCACGCCGAAAACTGCTATCGCGAATGGGGCAGATAGCATCAGCGCCAGCGCCGTCATTATGAACGGTAAAGATTATGTATCAAATGAGCCCATTGTTTTCAGCATTACCAGTGGTTCCGCCATCTTTTCGAATGGTTTGCCATCCATTGTGGTGACGAGCAACAGCCTCGGGGAAGTAACGGCCCGTCTGGCTGACATGACTGCGGAAACCGTCGTGGTTGAAATTGCGCTTCAGAATACACCTGCTGTCAGAGTCTCCCGGCCTGTTACGTTCACCCCGTCAGACAATGCTGTTGATACCATTGAGCTATTGCTGGCTGTTGATAATGCTAAGGCTGATGGGGAAGACCAGAATCTGGCTCTGCTTCAGACGTACAGCGGCGCGATTCCTGTTCCAGGAACGGATGTTTCCCTCTCACTGACAAACGGTGCGGTTTTTATCAGCGGAGAAAAGACAGCGAAAATTAAAACGGGCAGTAAAGGGCAGGCCTCCCTGCCGTTCACCAGCACCACCCCCGGTAAGTCAAAGCTTACTGCCTGGCTCACGAATGATATTTCCGTTTACAACTTGGTGACGGCGAACTTTAAGTCTGCCTCACCCGACATTTCACTGGTACTGGACGTGGTTTCTGACAATGCGCAGGCAAATGGCAATGCCGTTAACCGCGTATGTGCAATGGTAACGGACAGTGATACGCACAAGCCGCTTTACGGACAGGAGGTTACGTTTACCGTAACTTCCGGAAGGGCGTTCTTTGATAATGGTGCAGTCTCTTACCGCGCGGCCACTGACAGCAATGGTGAGGCATATGCCGCTGTCAGGGATGACACAGTTGAAACCGTAGATCTCAGCGCGGAAGCAGGAGGAAAAACTGCTGCTGCCTCCGTTCATTTTAAGCAAACTCTGTCCCCGCTCAGGATTGAGAGAGTCTATAATCTGAATAAAACATTTCCTGCAGGGGGGCCCTCGACGGCCTGGCTTGGGGCTAATTTTTCTGCATCAGCTGTTGGTGGCAGTGGAACATATTCATGGGCAATAGATTCAGCAGATGTTGATGTTATTTATCATAATGATAATAGCTATAAATCTGAATTTACGTTTGCCAGAAATTTGCCTGCGTATGGTTCTTATACCATCACTCTTACCGATACTGAAACACACGAACAGGACTATTATACATTCAATCTGAATGCCTTTTTTACTCACTATGCGGACCCTCAACTTTATCTTGCCATGCTCGTGATTGGATTTGGCAATTGCCCTTCCACCGATGAGTTGAAACGGCTATATAGAGACTGGGGCAATATGACGCCTTATGGATTTGTTCTTGATCAGAACTGGGGATGGTACTGGACATCTGATTCTAATATTTTATCCCAGACTAAAATCAGACTCACTGATGGGTACGTGGCATCAGGCCTGGAACAAATAATTGCATGTTGTTACTCTCGGGTTCACAGAGTGAGGTCTCCGGCCGGCATCGATTAAATATTAAATCGGATGCTGGTTGGTTTTTTAATTAATCGCATGAGCTTTTATAGTGAATATAATTTTATAATTATGTTCACTGTATTAATGCGGTGTTCTCAAGTTAAATACAATCATTGCGTCAATAATGGAAATGATCTCATGACAACCAGAATTTATCTCGCAATATTGCTTGTAACGGCAGTGCTCCTGTCAGGCTGGACGGCTAAATATTAAAGGGATAAAGCGAAACGATGGCGTACGGATTATGACGCAATGCTCGATATTAACCGTCAACAGTCTGCCACGCTTCTTTTATTACAGATGGGGCAGCAATTACTGCCCCATCTGGACCAGAAACACAATCCGGAACTCACTGATGCGAAACACCAGATTTGTTGAACTGTCATTGCCAGAATTATCCGGCTCCATAAACCGGTTTTCATTAGTATTTAAGTCAATATGCAACAGGAAGAATATTGTCTGCGGCGCTGTCAGGTAACAAACAACCTGTAGCCCTGTTGTTTTTTAGCAAAGAATTCCATCAATTCGCCCGTATCCAGAATATTATTTAAGGAAAACAGTACACTATGAATTCTTCAAACGCGTCAGCCTCATCGCCGGATATTTCTGCTACTTTCACGCTGGCCCTGTCCGCCACCAGTGGTGCAGCCGGAGATGGGATTGCAAGGAATAGCGTCACCGCCACCTTGATGTCAGGAAGCACTTATGTCTCCGGTCAACGCCTTATACTCAGCGTCACAGCAGGCAGCGCCCTCTTTTCATCCTCTGGTACTAATACGGTCACGGTCACCACCAATTCCCTGGGCGCTGCATCCGTGCAGCTTACCGACAAAGTGGACGAGACGGTGACCATTAAAGCTTTCCTGACAGAAGACCCCAGCGTGAATGCCTCCACATCGTCGACTTTCGGAAACAATGACGGCACCCTACCCGCGCCGTCCGTGGCAGAGGCCGAGAATACTGCTATGACGATCGATCCGAAGGATGTGACCGAGGGTATCACTGTGATTATCCCGATGGCGGCAAATCTTGCAACAGGGGATACGGCGTCAGCTTCAGTTAAGACCGTGAATGGCACCATCACAACAGCAGGCCATACGGTGACGACGGCAGAAGCCGGAAAGCCGCTGTCATTGACCGTGGAAGAGACGTTGACGAATGTTGCTGACGGCGACGCGGTGACGGTCTGGTACACAGTCACCCGCGTGGGTAGCACCGCGAAAGACTCGGACGTGGCGGGCTACACCGTTAGCGTGACGGCCATCAACCTGCGGGTGATGGGGAGCAGGAGTAATCTTTCATGTTATTACCTGGGGGGGGGGATAAGCACGCTAGTTGCGCTTGACGCGGACACGCTGACGCTGACGGAGGCGACCTGGTGGTATGACGGGGACAGCCAGACTGACGGAATCACTACGCAATACTTCCGGGATACGGCGCCGCACCGTCTGCTGCATGTCAGCGCCGGGGGAGAAGCAGTGACACTGAACCGGATTAATGTCGCGCGCAGTCTGTCTTCCGTAGCAGCCCGGACTGATGCGGGCAGAGTTCTGGCGTGGGGGGGGAGCGATAATGGCGGAACGGTCCCGGATGCTGTCGCCGGCCTGACGGATATCGTCTCTGTCTTTGGGGGAGGGAGAGCTTTTGCAGCGCTGCGCAGTAACGGCAGCGTCGTGGCGTGGGGTAATAGCAATGCTGGCGGAACGGTTCCGGCTGCTGTCGCCGGCCTGACGGATATCGTCTCCGTCTCCGGGGTTGACGGGGCTTTTGCAGCGCTGCGCAGTAACGGCAGCGTCGTGGCATGGGGCGGCGGGTATGGCGGAACAGTTCCGGCTGCTGTCGCCGGCCTGACGGATATCGTCTCCGTCGCCGGGGGGCAGGCGGCTTTTGCAGCGCTGCGCAGTAAAGGCAGCGTTGTGGCGTGGGGGGACGGCTGGTCCGGCGGGGCGATCCCGGCTGCTGTCGCCGGCCTGACGGATATCGTCTCTGTCTTCGTTGGGGACGGGGCGTTTGCGGCGCTTTGCAGCAATGGTAGCGTCGTGGCATGGGGCGGCGGGTATGGCGGAACGGTTCCGGTTGCTGTCGCCTGCCTGACGGATATCGTCTCCGTCGCCGGGGGGGGTGGGGCTTTTGCGGCGCTGCGCAGTAACGGCAGCGTCGTGGCGTGGGGGAAAAGCGAGTACGGCGGAACAATTCCGGCTGCTGTCGCCGGCCTGACGGATATCGTCTCCGTCACCGGGGGGGGCGAGGCTTTTGCAGCGCTGCGCAGTAACGGCAGCGTCGTGGCGTGGGGTAATAGCAATGCTGGCGGAACGGTTCCGGCTGCTGTCACCGGCCTGACGGATATCGTCTCCGTCGCCGGGGGGGGTGGGGCTTTTGCGGCGCTGCGCAGTAACGGCAGCGTCGTGGTATGGGGATACCTCGGGGCGCGCAGAACGGTTCCGGCTGCTGTCTCTGGAGGGGCGGCTTTTGAGTCGCGGAGCAGTAACGGCAGCGTGGGCACATGGCCCTTATCCATCCTCAGTGCGGAAGACTATCCGGATGTTGGCCCTCTGAGCTACCAGGCTGTGTATATCGGGTACCATGTGTTTGCAGGGTTGACGGATTCACACCTGGCGATATGGGGGAAATATTCGGGGTCTGCCGATGGTATTTCTTATGAGGTGCATGAGGGGTGAGGGTTCATGGTCAGGAAAGTGAAAAAAAGTTTCAAAAGTCGGTGTTTATCGCCAGATCAAGGCGCAGTGTCTTGAAAGACTTACTGAAAAACAGCGCTGGATTTATGAGAATGAACTAAAACCAATGAGCGAATCAGCTCAAGATTAAAAGGCCTGAGCCCGGTAGAATACCGGACTCAGGTTCAGTTAGCCGCCCTGCATATTCCGCCCCAAACCGACCATTGATTCCGATGTGATCCGATCGCACTTTCCGATTTAGTTGCCCTGGAACGTCTCCCTGTCTGTAAACTAAACCTTACCCCACGTCCTGCACGGGGCGCTTACGAAAGGCCTCTCTCAGTCAGTCTGAACGGTGCATATTCTGAGGAGTACTTGCGGCTGCTGTCCTACCGCATTTGTCTTCACAATTTTTACCATAGCGCCCTAATTCTTTAATCAAGGAATCAGACACATTACATATGAAGAGCCTGGTGAGGACGATGAGCTGGCTATTCCCGTGCGGTAGATGAACGCAATGTCCTCCTTCGCCCGCCAGGTCGTTGTCGTTTCAGCATCCCAGTAAAAATAGGACTTCAGAGAAGCACTGTCTCGCCATTCACCAAACAGTTTCCCCACCACAGACACCGCACCACTCGTCAACTCTGCGGCAGATTCTATTGTTCCGTTATAGCTATTACAGGCTGAACTCACTTGGTTTTCTCCTCCGGTATGGACAGCAACTGACGTGGATATTTTGTACCACTTCCGGAGTGTAAACGTATAGGTCAACACTGTGCCACCTTTTTTGGGTGTGGCAGTGATGGTGACTTCCCGTTCTGAAGAAGCCGGAGGAGAACCATTGTTTCCTGAACTCATCACAGCAATACCGTTATTTTCCATCGTCAACCAAGGGCGATTACTGCTCCAGGTATAATCAGTGCTTGCATCAGTAGAGTCATCAATCAGCATGTAAAACTCAGCGCCGGCAAAGCCCGTCTCCGGAAATCCGGAATCCGCACTGAAAACATGCGTTGTACCCTTAGCGCTCACACCCGTTATGGATGGAGCAACAAACGTCACGTCCCTGGTTTGGCCAGCATCATTAGCGTTGTCTTTCGCGCTCGCTGTTACCTTAACCGTTTCCCCTGTGGTATCTGTCAGAGTAACCTGCACCTGTCCGTTTGCGTTCGTGTTAGCCGTAGTGGCAGAAAGTATTGCGCTGCCTGTCACGCTGAAAACAACCGGAACGTTGGACACAAATTTGCCATTGTTGTCGCTAACCATGGCCGTGAGTGTTACGTCTGCACTGCCATTAGCCTTCGCGCTTGCAGAGCTTGTCGTCAGAGAGGTGACGGTATAAATGATGAATGCCCCCTGCGCCGTTGCCGTTTTACCGTTGCTCAGTGCAGCAGTAATAGTGACAGTCTCTGCCGTGGTATCCGTTAGTGTCACCTGAATCTGACCGCTGTTGTCGGTTATGCCGGATGTCGCAGACAGTTTTGCGCTACCGCTAACGCTGAGGATAACGGCCTGCCCTGGCAGTGCGTTACCCCTGTTATCCTTCAGCGTTACTGTCGCCGTATCTGTGGCGCTACCGTCGGCCAGCGCGTCTGTGGTGGAGGTCACAGTCATCACCGCGCTATCCAGATCAGTCGTAAACTGACTTGACGCGGTGGCGCTGCTGCCGTTAGCCAGACTTGCTGTCAGGGTCAGGGACTCGGCCATGGTGTCGATATAGGCTACGGTCGTCATGCCTCTCTGGTCGGTTGCGGCTGACTGACCAAAGGTGACCGTGGATTTATCCGCCTTCCAGGTGATGGTCTGGCCGGACAGCGGGTTACCGTTCGCGTCAGTCACCGTGACCTGCGCCACATTCTCCGTCTTCCCGTCTGCCGGGCTCCCGTCGGTGGTGACGAGCAGGTCTTTCAGGCTGGCACTCTTGCTGTCAGACACAAACTGACTTGACGCGGTGGCGCTGCTGCCGTTAGCCAGACTTGCTGTCAGGGTCAGGGACTCGGCCATGGTGTCGATATAGGCTACGGTCGTCATGCCTCTCTGGTCGGTTGCGGCTGACTGACCAAAGGTGACCGTGGATTTATCCGCCTTCC
>Ga0213827_1000477_pt1 | contig 32271 bp, 25 predicted proteins | sample MC6MC0898MG_FD_180669 | JGI IMG/M metagenome (GOLD analysis project Ga0213827, IMG submission 180669) | Enriched soil aggregate microbial communities from Iowa State University, Ames, United States - MC6-MC0898-MG | ecosystem: Environmental > Terrestrial > Soil > Unclassified | place: USA: Iowa...
ACCTTCTCGTCACGGATGCTGTCGGCGGACAGGTCGGCCGGCGGGTCCATGGCGATCAGGCAGAGCAACTGCAACAGGTGGTTCTGGATCATGTCGCGCAGTTGGCCGGCCTTGTCGAAGTAGCCCCAGCGGCCTTCGATCCCGACTTTCTCGGCGACCGTGATTTCCACGTGGGAAATGTAGTTCTGGTTCCACTGGGTTTCGAACAGGCTGTTGGCGAAACGCAGGGCGATCAGGTTCTGGACCGTCTCTTTGCCCAGGTAGTGGTCGATGCGATAGGTACGGTTTTCCGGGAAGTACCGCGCCACGGCGTCGTTGACCTTGCGCGAGGACTCCAGGTCCGAGCCGATGGGCTTCTCCAGCACCACCCGGGTGTTTTCCGTCAGGCCCACCTGCGCCAGGTTCTCGCAGATCGCGCCGTACACCGCCGCCGGGGTGGCGAAGTAGGCAATCATCCGTTGTGCGGTGCCCGCCAGCTCGGCCAGGGCGACATAGTCGTCAGCCTTGAGGAAGTCGACGTGCAGGTACGTCAGGCGCGCCAGGAAGCGCTCGACCACGGCCTCGTCAAGCTCCTTGGCCTCGACATAGCGCCGCAGTTCCCGAGCAATGAAGGCCAGGTGTTCCTGCTCCGTGCCCGCTTCACGGGCCAGTGCGATAATGCGGGTGTCCTCATGCAGCAGGCCCGCGCCATCGAGTTGATACAAGGCAGGAAACAGCTTGCGCAGGGCCAGATCGCCGAGGGCGCCAAACAAGGCAAAGGTGCACGGTTCAACCGTAATCGAAGGCATGATGTTTGTTCTTTTATCAAGTTAAGCTACAAATACCTTTTTTCAAGGCATCGCTCAAGGAAAAATGTAGTAATAACCACAACATTTTTCCAAAATACAGAATCCGAGTGGTGGTCAGTCGGGGCCATCAGTAGGATAGGCCACCGTTATGGGCCCGATCAAAGTCCCAATTGGCATAGCCAAGCCCCTCTTTGCAGAGCTGAACCAAGGAATTTCATATGGACCGCGTGCGGAACTTACTGGAACAGATCCAGAATCGCCTTGCCGACCTGAACAAGGCCGAGCGCAAGGTCGCCGAAGTGATCCTGCTCAACCCACAGCAGGCCACTCGCTTCAGCATCGCCGCCCTCGCCCAGGCCGCCTCGGTCAGTGAGCCGACGGTCAACCGTTTCTGCCGTTCATTCGGGGTCAGCGGCTACCCGGAACTCAAGTTGCAACTGGCGCAGAGCCTGGCCAGCGGCGCCGCCTACGTCAGCCGCGCGGTGGAGGCCGATGACAATCCTGAAGCCTACACCCAGAAAATCTTCGGCAGCGCCATCGCCTCCCTCGACAGCGCCTGCCAGGCACTGGACCCGAACCTGATCAGCCGCGCCGTCGACCTGTTGATCCAGGCCCGGCAGATCCACTTCTTCGGTCTCGGCGCTTCGGCCCCGGTGGCCCTGGACGCCCAGCACAAGTTCTTCCGTTTCAACCTGGCGGTTACCGCCCACGCCGACGTACTGATGCAGCGAATGATTGCCTCGGTCGCCCATACCGGCGAGTTGTTCGTGATCATTTCCTACACCGGGCGCACCCGTGAGCTGGTGGAAGTGGCGCGTATCGCCCGGGAAAATGGCGCTTCGGTCCTCGGCCTGACCGCCGAGGGTTCGCCACTGGCCAAAGCCAGCACCCTGAGCCTGAACATCCCGTTGCCGGAAGACACTGACATCTACATGCCGATGACCTCGCGGATCATTCAACTGACGGTACTCGACGTCCTCGCCACCGGCATGACCCTGCGCCGCGGCGTCGACTTCCAGCCGCATTTGCGCAAGATCAAAGAAAGCTTGAATGCCAGCCGCTATCCGGTGGGCGACGAGTTCAACTGAGACCAGATACTTCTGTGTTGAATGATCTGGCCTCTTCACGGGCAAGCCCGCTCCCACAGGTTCAATGGCAGCCGCAGGTTTCGTGCTCGACGTGGACACTGTGGGAGCGGGCTTGCCCGCGAAGGGGCCAGTCCAGACACCGCAATATCTTAAACTAAGCCGCCGCCCACGCCTGCAGGCTCAAGTGCGCCCGCTCCCCCGGCGCCAGGTGCAGGCTGTCGGTGCCGCCACTGGCGGCTTCGACACAGACAAACTCGGAAATCTCGCTCCAGCTCACCCCCAGCAGCGGCCGCGAGCCGGGATGCCAGACCACCGTGTCAGCACTGGCACCGGTGTCGATGCACAACTGGCGCTGCCAGGCGTGGTCCTTGAGCTGCAGTTCACCCTCGTGCTGGAACACCCGCTGACAGCCGCCCTCGACTCGCAACTCGCCTTGCTGCTGGCAGTTCTCGCGCTTGAGTTGATCATAACCCTGGGCGCCATCGAGTCCAGACAGCGCTACCTCACCAACGTCACCAATACGCCAGTAAGCGTGCAACGCATGGCTCAGCTGGCACGGCAGGCTGTCCTGGTGCTCGGTGCTCAGGCGCAAATCCATGCGTTCGCCCAGGTGCGCGTGCAGGTCCACTTGCCAGTCACACAGCTGCAACTGCCAATGCAGGCGCACGCCGTCGGCATCGCTGCTGCTGTCGAGCAGCTTCCAGTCGATCAGTCGCGCCCAGCCATGGGACGGCCAGGCGTTTTCGCTTGGATGGCGGCCATACCACGGCCAGCACACCGGCACGCCGCCACGAATGGCGCCGACCTGCGGCCACTTCGCCGCACACCACAACCAGGGTTTGTGCCCCGTGGGCTGGAAATGCAGCAACTGCGCGCCCTGGCGACTGAACACCGCCTGGCACAACGGATGATCGATCACCAACACCTCGCGCTTCTGATAGCGCTCCCACGCAAACACCGGACGTTCGCGCAAGGATTTGAAGAAACGTTGTAGCGGATGCTCTTGCATGTGCCACGGTCCTGAAAATCAGCGGTAACCAGAGGGCGCGCGACCCCAAAAAAAAGCGGACAGCCTGGGCTGTCCGCAAAAATGCGCACATGCAGAAGAGCTTATCGCAACCGCGTTAGAACACCGACTGAATTTTCAGGCCGGCCACCAGCGCGTTGTCGACTTCATCGACACCGCCCGGGTGAGTGATGTATTGCAGGTTAGGACGCACCGTCAGCCAGTTGGTGACGTGGAAGCCGTAGTTGATCTCGTAGTTGTACTCGGTGCTGCGCAGTGGCGAGAACAGCGGATCGGCGTAATCGCTGACGCCATTGGCCGCGTTGACCAGCTCGGCATTTTTCTTCACGTCTTCGTTGACGTGGATCCGGGCGAAGCCGATGCCGACGTCATCTTTTGGCCGGGCATCGAACGGGCCCTTGTACACGAACATCAGCGATTGGTAGTTGTCGACGACGTTGGTGTCCTTGTCGTGGAAGGTGGCGTTGGCCGCGATGTTCAAGCCGCGGGAAGCGTCGCCGTTATGGCTGGTCAGTTGCTGCTGGGCGACGAACCAGTAACCGTGCTTGCTGCTGTGCTCGCGGTAGCTGTCACCGCTGGTGGCAGCGTCCTGGCCGTTGGCGTCCTCACGAACGTCATTGGCTGCGGCCGTGCTCTTGTAATAACCGACACGGTACTCACCGGGCAGGTTGTTGACCTTCGGCGACCAGACCAGCTCGACCGGCAACACGGTGCCCTGGGTGCCGCTGCCGCTGAGCTTGAAGCCGTTACCGTGCTCCAGCTGCGACGGGTTCTGGTTGTAGGCACCGATCTGTGCGAAGAACTCTGGCGTGATGTTGTATTTCACGCGGATCGCCGCCTGGCTGACCGGCCAGTTGTACCAGATGTTGGTGGCCCAGTTACCCACCTGGGAACCGCAGAACGCCAGGTTCTGGAACTCACACGGGAAGGTATTGAAGTCTTCGCCCTCGCCGAAGTAACCGGCCTTGACGTCGAGCTTGTTGTCGAGGAACTGATGCTGGATCCACAGCTGGGTCAGACGCACCATATGGCCGCGGCCGTAGACTTCCTGTGAGGAACTCAAGGTGCCCGCGCGCGGGTCGCCGATACGGTCGTTGGAGATGTTTTCGCCGTTGCGGTTGGTCAGCTGGATCTTGGCCTGGGTGTTGTCCCAGCCCCAGAGTTTTTGCAGGTCCAGCGCCACGCCCAGGCCAAACTGGTCGGCGTAACGCGCGGTCTTGTCGTCGTTGTAGCCACCGTTGAGGTTGCCGCCGACTTCACCCACGTAGTCCGCCTTGATGTCGATGCCTTGCTCGATCAGTCGGGTACGCTCGCCGCCCCAATCGCCGGTCATCCACTTGGAGTCAGCGCTGAACGCTTCAGCGGCCATCGCATTGCCGGCCAGAACCAGTGCTGCCGCTGCCGATACTTGGCAGATCAACCGGGCCTTGTTCTTCATCTTCATCCCTACTTCCTCGTTTTATTGTTATTAATTTTCTTCTTTAACGCGGTGACATCCGTTGCGATGCGCGACAGACCGCGCATCGCGCCTACATATCGGTTGTTCACCGGCTTTTGAATTGCGCGACGTTGGCAGCATGTGATTCGGTTTTCGCTATGCCAGCGACACCCAGTCGTTCACCCGTTTTCGCATCGAACAGCAGCACCTTGGCCGGATCGAATTGCAGGGTCAGGGTCTCGCCCACTGCTGGCGCCACGTCCGGTGCCAGGCGGCAGCAAACCTTGGTGTTGTTGAGGTTGACGAAGACCAGGGTGTCGGGACCAGTCGGTTCGGTAACCTGGACTTCGGCACGAATGGTCGGCAAACCGTTCGCGTCGCCATTGGCCAGGATGATCTGCTCGGGACGCATGCCGAGGATCACTTCGCGATCCTCAAGGCCCGCGTCCTGCATGCTCAATGGCAGCTCGACGCGCGCCTGGCCACTGTCCAGCAGGGCCAGCAGACGGCCGTCCTTGCGCTGCAGGCGCAGGGGGATGAAGTTCATCGGCGGCGAACCAATGAAGCTGGCCACGAACAGGTTGGCCGGGTCGTTGTAGATCTGCTTTGGCGTGCCGAACTGCTGGATGATCCCGTCCTTCATTACCGCCACCTTGTCCCCCAGGGTCATGGCTTCGATCTGGTCGTGGGTGACGTAGACCGTGGTGGTTTTCAGGCGCTGGTGCATCAGCTTCATTTCGGTACGCATCTCGACGCGCAGCTTGGCGTCGAGGTTGGACAGTGGTTCGTCGAACAGATAGATCTTCGGCCGCCGCGCCAACGCCCGGCCCATCGCCACACGTTGTTGCTGGCCGCCGGAAAGCTGGCCCGGCTTGCGCCCGAGCAGGTGTTCGATCTGCAGCAGCTTGGACACCCGTGCCACTTCTTCATCGATTTCGGCGGTCGGCATTTTGCGGATCTTCAGGCCGAAGGCGATGTTGTCGCGCACGCTCATGGTCGGGTACAGCGCGTAGGACTGGAACACCATGGCGATGTCACGATCCTTGGGGCTCATGCCGCTGATGTCGGCGTCGTCCACCAGGATCGCCCCGCCGCTGATGTTCTCAAGGCCGGCGATGCAGTTCATCAGGGTCGACTTGCCGCACCCGGACGGGCCGACCAGGATCAGGAACTCACCGTCGTCGATCTTCAGCTCGATGTTTTTCAGGGTGTCCGGCAAGCCGGCGCCATAGGTCTTGTTGACGTTGCGTAATTCGAGAGTTGCCATGTTCTACCCCTTGACCGCGCCGGACGTCAGCCCACGCAGGAAATACTTGCCAGCGAATATGTAGACCAGCAGTGTCGGCAACCCGGCGATCATCGCCGCCGCCATATCAACGTTGTATTCCTTGGCCCCGGTGCTGGTGTTGACCAGATTGTTCAGGGCCACGGTGATCGGTTGCGCATCGCCACTGGCGAAGACCACGCCAAACAGGAAGTCATTCCAGATCTGGGTGAACTGCCAGATCAGGCAGACCATCACGATCGGGATCGACATCGGCAGCAGGATCTTCCAGAAAATCGTGAAGAAGCCCGCGCCGTCCAGGCGTGCCGCCTTGACCAGGGCATCGGGAATGCTCACGTAGTAGTTACGGAAGAACAGCGTGGTGAACGCCAGCCCGTAGACGATGTGCACCAGCACCAGCCCGGTGGTGGTGTTGGCCAGGCCGAGCTTGCCGATGGTGAACGAGGCCGGCAGCAGCACGGTCTGGAACGGCAGGAAGCAGCCGAACAGCAGCAGGCCGAAGAACAGCTGCGAGCCCCGGAAGCGCCACATCGACAGCACGTAGCCGTTCATGGCACCGATAAAGGTCGAGATCAGTACGGCCGGCACGGTGATCTTCACCGAGTTCCAGAAGTACCCTCCCACGCTGTCCCAGGCCTTGAGCCAGCCGATGCCGTCGATCACTTGCGGCCAGCTCAGCAGGTTGCCGGTACGGATGTCTTCCGGCGTCTTGAAGCTGGTCAACAGCATCACCACCAACGGGATCAGGTACACCGCAGCGGCCAGCAGCAGGGTCGCGTAGATGGCGATCCGACTGAAGCTCAGGCGCGGGGTGGCAAGCGAATTATTCATGGCGTTTGCCCCGCAGTTCGGAGTACAGGTACGGCACCAGGATCGCGAGGATCGCGCCGAGCATCATCATTGCGCTGGCGGAACCGATGCCCATCTGGCCACGGCTGAAAGTGAAGGAGTACATGAACATCGCCGGCAAATCGGAGGAGTAGCCCGGACCGCCCGCGGTCATCGCCGCGACCAGGTCGAAGCTCTTGATCGCGATGTGCGCGAGGATCATGAAAGCGCTGAAAAAAACCGGGCGCAGGCTCGGCAGAACGATCTTCAGGTAGATGGTCGGCAGGCTCGCACCGTCGACCTGGGCGGCGCGGATGATCGACTGGTCGACCCCTCGCAGGCCGGCCAGGAACATCGCCATGACAAAACCGGAGGCTTGCCACACGGCGGCGATCACCAGGCAGTACACCACGCGATCCTGATCCACCAGCCAGTCCAGGCGAAAGCCTTCCCAGCCCCAGTCGCGCAACATCTTGTCCAGGCCCAGGCCCGGGTTGAGCAGCCACTTCCAGGCGGTACCGGTGACGATCATCGACAGCGCCATCGGGTACAAGTAGATGGTGCGGATGAAGCCTTCCTTGCGAATGCGCTGGTCCAGCAGCACCGCGAGGAACACCCCCAGCACCAGGCTGATGCCGATGAACAGGCCGCCGAACAGCGCCAGATTCTTGCTCGCCACCCACCAGCGGTCGTTGTCCAGCAGGCGGGTGTACTGCTGCAGGCCGACCCACTTGTAGCTCGGCATGAAGCTGGAGTTGGTGAAGGACAGAACGAATGTCCAGATGATGTAACCGTAGAAGCCGACCAGAACGATCAGCATGCTGGGCGCCAAAACCAGTTTGGGCAGCCAGCGCTGCAGTGCATCGAACGGTGAGGCTTTGCTGAAAACCGCCACAGAGCTCATCGGGATTATCCAGGTAAGGAGAAATATTCGGCACACAGCGATCCCTTGTGGGAGCGAGCCCGCTCGCGAAGGCGGTGTATCAGCCGACATCCATGGTGAATGTCAGTCCGTCTTCGCGAGCAGGCCCACTCCCACATCGGGAGTAGCCTGTGTCAGGGATTACTGCGCGGCTTTGACCGCCGAGGCCAACTGGGCGCTGGCCTTGGCCGGGTCGGCGTTCTTGTCGTTCATGAAGTTGGTGACGACATCGAAGATCGCCCCCTGCACCGCCAGCGACGTGGCCATGTTGTGGGCCATGCTTGGTTGCAGGCCGCCGGACTTGTCGTCCGCCAGGAAGTCCTTGGCCGAGGCCTGGGCACAGGAGTCGAAGCCCAGTGCGCTCATGTCGTTAAGCATGTCGGTGCGCACCGGGATCGAACCTTTGTTGATGCTGAAGACCTTCTGGAAGTCCTTGCCCAGCGCGACCTTGGCCAGGTCCTGCTGCGCGGCGATGTCACCCTTGCGATCGGCTTTGAGCTTGAACACCGCCAGGGAGTCGATGTTGTAGGTGAAGGCGTTTTGTGTGCCAGGGAACGCCACGCACTGGTAATCCTTGCCGGCGACTTTGTTCGCGGCGGTCCACTCGCTCTTGGCCCAGTCGCCCATCATCTGCATGCCGGCCTTGCCGTTGATCACGTCGGCGGCCGCGATGTTCCAGTCACGGCCCGCCCGGTTGGGGTCCATGTAGCCGGTGAGTTTTTTCAGCACGGTAAAGGACTTGACCATCTCGGGACCGGAGAGGGTTTGCTGGTCCAGGTCGACCAGGGCTTTCTTGTAGCCTTCGGCGCCCATGACCGAGAGCACCACGTCTTCGAACACGGTGCTGTCCTGCCATGGCTGGCCGCCGTGGGCCAGCGCAATGAAACCTGCCGCCTTGAGCTTGTCGGCAGCGACGTAGAACTCTTCGAGGGTGGTCGGGGCCTTGTCGATCCCGGCTTTCTTGAACACTTCTGGGTTGATCCACAGCCAGTTGACCCGGTGGATGTTCACCGGCACCGCGACGTAGTCACCTTCGTATTTGACGGTGTCAGAGACTTTTTTCGACAGCAGGCCGTCCCAGTTTTCCGCCTTGGCGACGTCGGTCAGCGCGTCGGTGCTGAGCAGGCCGGTGCTGCCCCACTCCTGGATGTCCGGACCCTTGATCTGGGCCACGCCCGGTGGGTTGCCCGCCACGGCGCGGCTCTTGAGTACGGTCATGGCCGTTGCGCCACCGCCGCCTGCCACTGCACCGTCCTTCCAGGTAAAACCGTCTTTTTCAACCTGGGCCTTGAGTACGTCGACCGCAGCTTTTTCGCCACCCGAGGTCCACCAGTGCACAACCTCCACGGAACCTTTGAGGTCGGCGGCCAGGGCGCTGAGGGGAAACAGGGAGGCAAGGGAAATGACAGTGGCGAGGCGAGAAATCGCATTCATCTGAAGTACCTTTCTTGTTGTTATGCATGCAAGTCTGGTGCTTGCGCTGCAAACGAGTTTAAACAGCCTGGGATCTGCCGCAGGTAACGAAGCGACGGCTAAATGTCACCGTATGGTTACATAACCCGCGACCCAGAGCCCTGCGCCAACGCCGTGGCCATGCTCGGGGCCAACGGCAGGCGCGGAATCAGCACTGCCTGCCAGGCGTGATAGAGGTCCGGCTTGCCGCCCCAGATCTGCGCACTCGGGCGATTGTCGGCGTCCAGTTCGTGGTGCCAACTGCCGTGGACGAGGTCGATCAGGTATTGCTCGTTGTACTCCCAGAGACGCCGATACCAGGTTGCGTAGTGGTCCTCGCCGGTGCGCTGGAGCAAGGCACTGGCCGCCGCGCTCGCTTCGCAGTGCACCCAGTGCAAACGCTGCCGCACCACCGGGCATTGGTCCCAGTCGAGGGTGTAGACCATGCCCGGCGCACCGTCGACCTGCCAGGCGTGCTGGCAGTTGTTGGCGAACAGTTGCTGCGCATCGGGCAGCAGCCAGCCGGGGGTAAGCAGGCCGGCCTGGACCCGCGCCGCCTCCAGGTGCAACAGCAGCCGCGCCCATTCAAACCCATGGCCCGGGGTGGTGCCAAAGGGGCGGAAACCATCGGCCGGGTTGGCCTGGTTGTACCCGTGCAGAGGCTGCCATTGACGATCGAAATGCTCGATCACCAGGTACTGATTGGCGGCGCCATGGCCGTGGATCAGTCGCTCGGCAATGCGCAGGGCGCGGTTCAGCCAGCGGCTGTCCTGGGTGACGTCGGCCAGGGCGAGAAAGGCTTCGGTGGCGTGCATGTTGCTGTTGGCCCCGCGATAGGCTTCCTCGACGCTCCAGTCGCGATTGAACGACTCGCGCAGCGCGCCCTCCTCTTCACACCAGAAATGCCGGTCGATGATCTCGATCGCATCGTCTAGCAACGCTTGGGCGCCGGGGCGCCGAGCGACCCGCGCGGAACTCGCGGCCAATGCCACGAAGGCATGCAGGTAAGCGGCTTTGTCGGTATTGCCGTCGCGGTGCTCGGGCGTGGCAAACCAGCCGCCGTGTTCGGCGTCACGCAGCGGCCCGCTGAGGGCCTGGATACCGTGATCCACCAGCTCGGCGAACCCTGGAAAACCCTGGATATGGGCCAGGGCGAAGCTATGGGTCATGCGCGCAGTGTTCATGGTTTCGGCTTGCGCGTCCGCCGGCAACTGGCCGCGCTCGTCGAGATTGCCGAAGCCCGTGGGCAACCTGGAAGCCCTGGCGAACGCCAACAGGCGCAAACCCTCGGCGGCGAGCCATTGTTGGTGGGCAGGTGAGTGCATGGCGGACCTTTTTTTGTTGTTATGACTGCCAGCAGTCTAAACAACAGGCCGTCACGGCCAGGTAACGAAGGCGCCGAGTTATGTCACCAGGCTGTGACATTTGCTTCGACCGCCATCGCGAGCAGGCTCGCTCCCACAGGAAATCCCACTATCCCCAATGAAATGGCCAGGCTCCCCACCCTGTGGGAGCGAGCCTGCTCGCGATCAAACGATAACGCGGTCCCTGATCAATCCACACTGCGCGGCAACTGCAACGTCACCCGCAACCCACCCTCGCGCAAATTCTGCAAACTCACTTCACCGCCATGGCTATGGGCGATGTTGCGCGCGATCCCCAGTCCCAGGCCATACCCCTGCTGCTGCCCGGCCAGACGAAAGTGCGGCTCGAACACCTGTTCCAGGCGCTGCTGCGGCACACCCGGGCCTTCGTCGTCGACGTGCAGGATAAACGCACTGTCATCGTCATCGATGTGCAGGTGGGCGGTCTGCCCGTACTTCAGGGCGTTGTCGATCAGGTTGCCGATGCAGCGTTTGAGCGCCAGCGGTTTGCCCGGGTACGTCGCCAGCGCCCGCCCCTGCTGGGTCACGCGGCCGTTGCCGTGGGGTGCCAGGTAAGGTTCGACCAGGCATTCGAGCACGTGATTGAGGTCCACCGGCTCGATGTTCTCGTGAATGTCGGTGTCCTTGACGCATTGCAGCGCGCCCTTGACCAGCAGCTCCAGCTCGTCCAGGTCGCGGCCGAACTTGGCCTGCAGCTGCTCGTCGTCCAGCAATTCGACCCGCAGCCGCAAGCGCGTGATCGGCGTGCGCAGGTCATGGGAAATGGCGCTGAACAGCTGGCTGCGCTCGGTCAGGTAGCGGCTGATGCGTTCGCGCATCGCGTTGAATGCCCGCCCCACTTCGACCACCTCGCTGCCGCCGCCCTCGGCCACCGGCTGCACATCGGCGCCCAGGGACATGTCCCGCGCTGCCCGCGCCAGGCGCTTGAGCGGTCGGCTCTGCCAGTGCACCAGCAGGCCGATGAACAGCAACAAAAAGCCACTGGTGAGCACGATGAACCACACCTGCTGCGACGGCAGACCTTGCTCTTCCAGGCTGGTGTAGGGCTCGGGCAACAGGGAGGCGATGTACAGCCACTCGCCCTTGGCCAGCTGGATCTGGGTCACCAGCACCGGCGGGTTGACCGGTTCCAGCGTCAGCGCGTAGTGCGCCCAGGAGCGCGGCAGCTCATCGAGCTTCAAGCCGCCATTGAAGATCCGCAGATCATCCGGGCTGACAAACTGCACGGAAATATCGGTGTCGGCCCCCAGCGACGTGCGCAACACCTCGTCCACCGCGGCCAGCACCGCCTGCTTGCGCGGGGTGGCGGGCAGCAGTTGCATGTCCAGGGGTTTGTCGTTGAGGGTCACCACAAATCGGGTGCCGCCCATGCTGCGCAACTGGTCCAGCACCAGCGGCCGATAAGCCACCGGCAACGAACGGAAGTAACTGACGCTGGCGTTCATCGAATGGGCCAGGCTGCGGGCGGCGGTCACCAGCCCTTCGAGCTGGGTGGCGCGCAACTGCGAGACCCAGATCACGCTCGACAGGGTCTGGGCGAACAACACCGCCAGCAACGTCAGCAGCAGCATCCGCCCCAGCAGCGAGCGCGGCACCGGGACCTTGCGCAGCAGCCGGGCGAAGAACTCAGTGGCCATTGCTGGCGACCACGCTGGCCGCCAGTTGATAACCGCTGCCACGCACGGTGCGGATCAGCCGAGGTGGTTTTTCGGTGTCGCGCAGGCGCTGACGCAAGCGGCTGACCGCCATGTCGACAATCCGGTCCAGGGGCATCAGGTCGCGGCCTCGGGTGGCGTTGCCGATGGTGTCGCGGTCGAGGATGGCCTGGGGGTTATCGAGGAACAGTTTCAGCAGGGCAAAATCGGCGCCGGAGAGAATCACCTCCTCGCCGTCGGTGTGAAACAGGCGGTGGCTGACCATGTCCAGCCGCCACTCATCGAAAGCCAGCACTTCGCCGCCCGAACGCTCCTGGCCGAACTGGGCGCGGCGCAGCAGGGCCTTGATCCGCGCCTGCAATTCACGGGGACTGAAGGGCTTGCCCAGGTAGTCGTCGGCGCCCAGCTCCAGGCCAATGACCCGGTCGGCCTCGTCGGAACTGGCGGTGAGCATGATAATCGGCACATGGGCCTGGCGCGGGTGCTGGCGAACCCAGCGACACAGGCTGAAGCCGTCTTCGTCGGGCAGCATCACGTCGAGGATTACCAGGTCGCAAGGCGCATCGTTCAGCGCCTGGCGAAACCCCGCGCCATCAGGCGTGGTGCGCACCTGAAAGCCGGCGCGGGTCAGGTAGGTGTCCAGCAACTCGCGTATTTCCTGATCGTCATCGACCAACAAAATCGACTTGTTGACTGAGCTCACGGGCGACTTCCTTATTGTTATGAAGGGGGTGGATTATGCTTGTTCGAGCGCCACACCCGCGCCCACCAGGCCGGAATACGGGGCTGTTACCAGCCACACCGGTATGCCCTGGAAATACTCGCTCATGCAGCCCTTGTCGGCAAAACAACGGGCGAAGCCACTTTCCAGGAAAAAATCGGCGAACCGCGGAATCACCCCGCCGACGATGTACACACCGCCGCGCGCGCCCGTGGTCAGCACATTGTTGCCCGCCACCCGACCCAGCCAGCAGCAGAACTGCTCAAGCACTTCCAGGGCAATCGGATCACCCGCCAGACCGGCCGCGGTAATCGACTCGGGGGAGTCCAGCACGGGCTCATGACCGTCCACCGCACAAATCGCCCGATAGACCCGCGGCAAACCACTGCCGCTCAACGCCGTTTCGGCGCTGACATGGCCAATCTCATTGAAGATGTGCTGCCACAACTGGGTTTCCCGTGGGCTGCTCAACGGCAGGTCGACATGCCCGCCCTCACCCGGCAGGGCCGCCCAGCGCCCCTGCCCCTGATCCAGCAAGGTGCCGACCCCAAGGCCCGTCCCCGGGCCGATCACCACGGCCGGGCGCAGCGGCTCGGGGGTGCCGGCGCAGACCACGCGGAACTCCCCCGGCTGCAGGCGTGTCATGCCCAGGGCCATGGCCGAGAAGTCGTTGACCAGCAACAGTTGATCCACCTGCAAGGTCTTGCAAAACCCCTTGCGGCTGAGTCGCCAGTGATTGTTGGTGAACTTGAATTCATCACCGCTGACGGGACCGGCGACCGACAGGCACACCGAACCGATCGTACCCGGCGCCAGGCCAAGCCCGCTCAGGTAGAGAGCAATCGCCTCTTCCGGGCAGGCGAAGTCGGCCGTCGCCAGCACCTGGACCGACTCCAGTTGCTGGTCCTTCCACAAGGCAAAACGCGCATTGGTACCACCAATGTCACCGACCAGCGCTAGTTTCACTTAAGGGTCTCCAAGGCAGAGGTAAAGGCGCTGGCGCCCTGCTCTGCCGAGCTGAAGGCCATGCGCATGAAACCGAACAGTTCGCGCCCGCAACCAATGCCGTTATCCAGCAGGCCAGTGGCCGGGGTCCGTGCCGCAAATTCAGCGGCGTCCACCAGCACTTGCAGAGTGCCCTTGACGCCATCGACGCGGATCATATCGCCCTCTTGCACGCGGGCCAAAGCGCCACCGACAAAAGCCTCGGGGCTGACGTGAATGGCCGCCGGGATTTTCCCCGATGCACCGGACATCCGTCCGTCCGTGACCAGTGCCACCTTGAAGCCACGGTCCTGCAGCACGCCGAGGAACGGCGTCATCTTGTGCAGCTCCGGCATGCCGTTGGAACGCGGGCCCTGGAAGCGCATCACGGCAACAAAATCCTTCTCCAACAGGCCTGCCTTGAACGCATCGGCCAGGTCCTGCTGATCCTGGAACACCATGGCCGGAGCCTCGACCACCTGATGTTCCGGGGCCACCGCCGAGACTTTCATCACTCCGCGCCCCAGGTTGCCTTCCATCACCCGCAGGCCACCTTCGGCCGAGAACGCCCGCGCCACTGGCCGCAGGATGTTTTCGTCGAGGCTTTCGCTCGGGCCTTCACGCCATACCAGTTGGCCGTCCTCGAGGAACGGCTCCTGGGTGTAGCGACTCAGGCCGTGGCCGGCCACGGTGTTGACGTTTTCATGCAGCAGACCGGCCGCCAGCAGCTCACGAATCAGGAACGACATGCCGCCAGCCGCCTGGAAGTGGTTGATGTCGGCCTTGCCGTTCGGGTAGACGTGGCTCAGGGTCGGCACCACCTCGGAGAGGTCGGCCATGTCCTGCCAGGTCAGCTGGATACCCGCCGCCATGGCAATCGCCGGCATGTGCAGGGTGTGGTTGGTCGAGCCGCCGGTGGCGTGCAGGGCCACGATCGAGTTGACCAGCGAGCGTTCGTCGACGATTTCGCCGATCGGCATGAAGTTGCCGCTCTGCTTGGTCAGGCGCGTGATCTGGAAGGCCGCCTCGCGGGTCAGGGCATCACGCAACGGGGTGTTCGGGTTGACGAACGAAGCACCCGGCAGGTGCAGGCCCATGACTTCCATCAGCAACTGGTTGGTGTTCGCGGTGCCGTAGAAGGTGCACGTGCCAGGGCTGTGGTAGGACTTCATTTCCGACTCCAGCAGCTCTTCGCGGCTGGCCTTGCCCTCGGCGTAACGCTGGCGTACGTCGGCTTTTTCCTTGTTGGAAATCCCCGAGACCATCGGTCCACCCGGGACGAAGATGGTCGGCAGGTGACCAAAACGCAGCGAGCCCATCATCAGGCCCGGGACGATCTTGTCGCAGATACCCAGCATCATCGCCGCGTCGAACATGTTGTGGGACAGCGCCACGGCGGTCGACAGGGCGATCACTTCACGGCTGGCAATCCCCAGCTCCATGCCCGGCTCACCCTGGGTCACGCCGTCACACATTGCCGGGACACCCCCGGCGAACTGGCCAACCGAACCGATCTCGCGCAGCGCCTGTTTGATCTGTTCCGGGTAGGTTTCGTACGGCTGGTGCGCCGAGAGCATGTCGTTATATGACGAAACAATTGCCACGTTGGCCGCGTTCATCATCCGCAGGCTTTGCTTGTCTTCGGTGCCGCACCCGGCCACACCGTGGGCGAAGTTGGCGCATTGCAGCTTGCCGCGCATCGGGCCATCACTGGCGGCGCCGCGAATCAATGCAAGGTAAGCCTCACGGGTAGCGCGGCTACGGGTGATAAGCCGTTCGGTGACCTCAAGTACGCGGGGATGCATGTGTAGAACTCCAGGCTAACGGATGTGGCGACCTGTTCGTGTCTATGCTGATCAAGAGGCGTCCACGCCGGCGGCGTTTGACGGTTTTCTTGACCACTCGGACCAGTTGATTCAGGTCACTCGTTGTAGATAAGACAAAATATTGCCACTAAAAAGGCTTGTTTTCTATTTTTATGCGAATAATCTTGTAATTCCAACAACAAAACGACGGCGGCGCTGTTCAAATGACTCTTCGAATCGCAATCAATGGTTTTGGCCGTATTGGCCGCAACGTCCTGCGGGCACTGTATACCCAAGGCTACCGTCAGGATTTGCAGATCGTCGCCATCAACGACCTGGGCGACAGTTCGATGAATGCCCACCTGCTCAAGTACGACACCGTGCACGGCACGTTTGATGCCCAGGTGCAGCACGATCAGGAAAGTCTCACGGTCAACGGCGACCGCATCGCGGTCAGCGCCATTCGCAACCCGGCCGACCTGCCCTGGGCTGCGGAAAAGATCGACGTGGTGTTCGAATGCACCGGTCTGTTCACCGACCGGGCCAAGGCCGCTGCGCATATTAGCGCCGGCGCGCGCAAAGTGATCATTTCGGCACCGGCCAAGGGCGCCGATGCCACCGTGGTCTACGGAGTCAACCACGACATCCTGCGCCAGTCGCACCAGATCATCTCCAACGCCTCGTGCACCACCAACTGCCTGGCCCCGGTGGCCCAGGTGCTGCACCGCGAGCTGGGCATCGAGAGTGGCCTGATGACCACCATCCATGCGTACACCAATGACCAGAACCTGACTGACGTCTACCACAGCGACCCGTATCGCGCCCGTTCCGCCACCCAGAACATGATCCCGAGCAAAACCGGCGCCGCGGAAGCAGTGGGCCTGGTGCTGCCGGAACTGGCCGGCAAGCTGACCGGCATGGCCGTGCGTGTGCCGGTGATCAACGTTTCCCTGGTGGACCTGACCGTGCAACTCAAGCGCGAAGCCACGGCCGATGAGGTCAACGCCCTGCTACGCGAAGCCAGCCAGCACTCGAAGATCCTCGGCTACAACACCCTGCCCCTGGTTTCCAGCGACTTCAACCACAACCCGCTGTCGTCGATTTTCGACGCCAACCACACCAAAGTCAGCGGCAAGCTGCTCAAGGTGCTGGCCTGGTACGACAACGAGTGGGGGTTCTCCAACCGCATGCTGGATAACTGCCTGGCGCTGTGCAACGCCGAATAAGCAATGCGGGAGCTGCCACCGGCAGCTCCCCTCTGGTTTGTTGGAGCCCCCGATGATCGGCATCACCTTCACCGAAAAAACCATGGCCGCGCGCAAGCGCATCGCCCTGGTCGCCCATGACCACTGCAAAGTGTTCCTGCTCGACTGGGCCGAGCGCCAGAAGCACAAGCTCGCCCAACACCAACTGGTCGCCACCGGCACCACCGGCCTATTGCTCAGCCAACGCCTGGACCTGCCCGTGGAAAGCATGATCAGCGGCCCACTGGGTGGCGATCAGCAGCTCGGCGCGCAAATCGCCGAGCAGCGCGTGGACCTGCTGGTGTTCTTCTGGGACCCCTTTGAACCACAACCCCACGACCCGGACATCAAGGCACTGTTGCGGGTGGCCGCCGTCTGGAACATTGCGGTGGCCTGCAACGAATGCAGCGCCGACTACCTGCTCAGCAGCCCGCTGCTGGATCAGCCACACGCCCACCGGATCCCCGATTACCCGGCTTACCTACAAGCTCGCCGATAATTCCTACAGAAAGAAGCGCTTGACCTTTGATATAGATGATAAGCATTATCATTCGCTTGAAATCGATCAGGTCCTACTGTGAGTCAAGCGCACTTCAACCATGTCTTCCTCGCCCAGCGTGTCTCGCTGCTGCGCACGCTGGAGCGGATGGTCAATAACCACAGCACCGCCGAGGACCTGTTGCAGGAAACCTACCTGCGCGTGACCCGGGCCCTGAGTGAGCGGGCTATCGACCACCTGGAACCCTTCGTCTTTCAAACCGCCCGTAACCTGGCGCTGGACCACCTGCGCGCCCGCCGTATCCAGTCACGCACGATGCTCGAGGACGTACCGCTGGAGGTGGTGCAGAATGTCGCCGCGCCGCTCAGCAGTGCCGAGGACGCCGCCCATGCCGAGCAGATGCTCGAACGCTTGAACATCAGCCTCAACCAACTGACCCCGCGCCAACAACAGATTTTCATCCTCAGCCGCCTGCACGGCCACAGCTACCTGGAGATCGCCGAGAAACTCAGCGTGTCCCTGAGCACCGTGCAAAAAGACCTGAAGTTGATCATGGCGATCTGTGTCGGTGTCGCCGACCGTCTCAACGGCCGTTGAGTCGCTCGCCCCATTGTTTTGCACACCTGCGTCAGGGCGTCGGCTTTGTTACCCTTAGTCGAGGTTTGTAGCACTCTTATCCAAAACCAGCCGCGCGCAGACGTGGCCGAGGAACACCCGTGACGGACAGCCACCACTCCCACCCGCCAACCCCGGCGCGGGACTCAGCCAGCACCAGGGCGATGGATCAAGCCCTGGACTGGCTGATCGTGCTGGACAGTCCGAGCGAGGCGCAAAGCCGTGAATTCCACGCCTGGCTCGCCGCCGACCCGCGCAACGCCGAAGCCTTCGCCATGGCCCAGGCCGTCTGGAACGGCCCGCAAGTGGCCCAGTGCGCACAGACCCTGGACAGCGCCAAGCGCAAGGTCAGCGTGCTCGGGCGCCTGCGCCCACACTGGAAACCCTTGGCCAGCGCGGCAGTGCTGCTGCTCGGCCTGTTCAGTTTCAGCAACCTGCCCATGCGCCTGCAGGCCGATCACTTGACCGTGGTCGGCGAGCGCCAGCGCCTGCAACTGGAGGACGGCTCGAAAGTCCTGCTCAACACCAACTCGGCCTTCTCCAGCACCATCAACGATCAACAACGCGTGGCTCGCCTGTTCCAGGGTGAAGCCTATTTCGAGGTGGCCGCCAATCGTGGCCTGCCCCTGGAAATCGATGCCGGGCCGGTCACCGCCAGCGTGCGCGACACCTCCTTCGCCGTGCGTTACCTGGACGGCGTCGCCCAGGTGCGGGTGCAGCGCGGCGATGTCGACCTGCGCAGCGCCCACAGCGATGCCCGGGTGCGCTTGAGCGCTGGCGAAAGTATCCGCATCGGGCCCAATGGTTTCGATCAACCGGCCCGCCTCGATCCGGCGACCGACCTGGCGTGGGTCCAGGGTCGCCTGGTGTTCGAAAACTGCCCGCTGAACCAGGTCCTGGCCGAGTTGCGCCGCTACTACCCGGGCTGGATCATCAACAACAACGAACAACTGGCCAACGTTTCGGTCACCGGTAACTACCGCCTCGACCAGCCGCTGGACGTGGTCCGGTCGCTGGCTCACATCACCTCCGCCAAGCTCCAGGAGTTCCCGGCGCTGGTGATTTTGAACTGAATGAGAATTATTTTTACTCGATAGTCATCCGCCGCACGTCTCGTTATAGCCAATGCAATTGATTCGCATCACTGATGCCAATCTGCACCTATAAGATTCGTGCGACACGGAGCGCTATCGATGTCCTCTCGCCTTACCCGCCGGTCCTCTTCACCTTCCGCCCGCGTGCACACCTGCACGCTGTCCCTGCTGACCGCCGCCATGCTGCTGGCCGGCACCCAGGCTGCGCCTGTCATGGCCGCCACCGCGACCCAACAGCCAAGCCGCCAGATGGGCGACTACAGCTTCGCCATTGCCCAGCAGCCACTGGTCTCGGCGCTCAATGCGTTCACCGCCGTCACCGGCTGGCAGGTCGGCTTGCCGGCGGAACTGGCTGAAGGCGTGGCCTCGCCAGGCGTGCACGGCGCACTGACCCCGGAAAAAGCCCTGGATCGCCTGTTGGTGGGGACCAACCTGAGCTATCGCAAACTGGGCAGTAACAACATCGTGCTGGAAAAACGCAACGCCGGCGGCACGCTCGCCCTGCAGCAGATGACCATCAGCGCCACGCGCCAGGAGCAGAGCGTCGACAGCGTGCCCAGCACCGTGACCGTGCACACCCGCGAAGAGCTGGATCGCAACAACGTCAACACCATCAAGGACCTGGTGCGCTATGAGCCGGGCGTATCGGTCGGCGGTACCGGCACCCGGGGCGGCATCAGCGGCTACAACATTCGCGGCATCGACGGCGACCGGATCCTGACCCAGGTCGATGGTGTCGAGATTCCCAACGGTTTCTTCAACGGCCCGTATGCCAAGACCCAACGCAACTACGTCGACCCGGAAATCGTCAAGCGCGTGGAAATCCTTCGCGGCCCGGCCTCAGTGCTGTACGGCAGCAACGCCATCGGCGGCGCGGTGAGCTACTTCACCCTCGACCCGGACGACATCATCAAGCCTGGCCAGGACGTCGGCGCTCGCCTGAAAACCGGTTACAGCTCCGCCGATGACAGCTGGCTGAAATCCGCCACCGTCGCCGGGCGCGCCGATCAGTTCGACGGCTTGCTGCACTTCAGCCAGCGCGACGGTCACGAAACCGAATCCTACGGCCACAACAACGGCACCGGCCTGGATCGCACCGCGGCCAACCCGGAAGACGTGCGCACCACCAACGTGCTGGCCAAGACCGGCTGGAACTACGCCGAAGACGCACGCCTGGGCCTGACCTACGAGAAGTACAAGAGCCACCGCGACGCCGACCTGCAAAGCGCCGTCGGTGGCCCGTTCAACAATGGCCAGCCCCTGGGCATGTACCGCTCGCGCACCGGTGAAGAAACCGTCAGCCGCGAGCGTTTTGGCCTGGAACACAGCTTCGCCGTCGATGCCCTGCTGGTGGATAACCTCAAGTGGAGCCTGAACTACCAGATCGCCAAGACTGGCCAGACCACCCTGGAAAACTACTTCCCGTTCAGCCGTAACGTGATGCGCTCACGCGAAACCCTCTACGAGGAAAAGCAGTGGGTGTTCGACGCGCAACTGGACAAGGCATTCGCCATCGGCGAGACCGGCCATGTGCTGACCTACGGCACCAGCATCAAACAGCAGAAAGTCACCGGTTCGCGCAGCGGCAGCGGCACCTGCCTGGCGGTGGGCCGTGGTTGCACCGCCATCGGCGCCATCAGCCCCAGCGATGTGCTGAAAAAATCCAGCGACTTCCCGGACCCGACCATCGACACCTACAGCCTGTTCGCCCAGGACCAGATCACCTGGAATGACTGGACCTTCCTCCCGGGCCTGCGCTACGACTACACCAAGCTCAAGCCCCATGTCACCCAGGAGTTCCTCAACACCGTAGCGCCTGATGGCCTGGGCACGGTCAGCGATGAGAACAAGACCTGGCACCGGGTCACGCCCAGGTTCGGCCTGACCTACGCCCTGGACGACAACTACACCTGGTTCGGCCAGTACGCCGAAGGTTTCCGCACCCCGACCGCCAAGGCTTTGTACGGTCGCTTCGAAAACCTCAACCCGGGCTACAGCGTGGCACCGAATCCGGACCTGGAACCGGAAAAAAGCAAAACCTACGAGACTGGCCTGCGCGGCAACTTCGATGCCGGTAACTTCGACATGGTGGTGTTCTATAACAAGTACCGCGACTTCATCAACGAAGACGCCGTGACCCCCGGTTACAACGAGTTGACGTTCCAGAGCAACAACATCAAGCACGCCACCATCAAGGGCGTGGAGCTCAAGGGTCGCCTGAACCTCGATACCTTCGGCGCACCACAGGGCCTCTACACCCGGGGCTCGATTGCCTACGCCCACGGTCGCAACAACGACACCGGCGAGCCACTCAACTCGGTCAACCCGCTGACCGGCGTGTTCGGCCTGGGTTATGACCAGGACAACTACGGCGCCTTGCTCAGCTGGACCCTGGTACAGAAGAAAAACCTCGTCGACGACAGCAGCTTCAAGTCGCCGGACGGCGTCAGCAGCCAGTTCAAGACCCCAGGCTACGGCGTGCTCGACCTGGCCGGTTTCTACAAGGTCAGCGACGACGTCACGCTCAGCGCTGGCGTGTACAACCTGGCGGACAAGAAATACTGGCAGTGGGACAACGTGCGCGGTTACGACAGCGTCGGCGAGGCCGCCGTGCTCAGCCCGGCCAACCTCGATCGCCTGACCGAGCCAGGCCGCAACTTCGCGATCAACCTGATCTGGGATATCTGATCGCTACCCGCTGATGGAAATCTCGGTGCGCCTTTTTCCTGGGCGCAGCGAGGATTTTTTACTGTGCTGCGTCTGCTGGTTCGTCTAGTTACCAAGCGCATCTCATTCTCAAGGACTTCTTCATGACCGCTGCCGACCCTACTCAACGCCCGAGTCTGCGTTCCCAACGCCTGAACCAGATCACCCACGAGCCCCATGCCAGGCTCGACGCCCTGGTCAAGGCCCATGCACCGTTTGAAACCCAGGCCAACTTCGCCCGTTTTGTGGTGGCCCAGTACCAGTTCCAATCGGAACTGGTGTCGCTGTACAACGATCCCGAGCTGATCGCCATCGTCCCCGACCTGGCAGAGCGCTGCCGCGCCGAAGCCGCCAAGGCCGACCTGGCTGACCTCGACACCCCGATCCCGGCCCCGGTGGCAGGCGCCGTGCAACAGCCGAGCAAGGCCCAAGCCTTGGGCTGGCTGTTCGTTTCCGAAGGCTCGAAACTCGGTGCGGCCTTCCTGATCAAGCGTGCCGTCGGCCTGGGCTTGAGCGAAACCTTCGGTGCCCGCCACCTGGGCGAGCCGGCCGGTGGTCGCGCCGAAGGCTGGAAAAGCTTCGTCAGGACTCTCGACGGCCTGGCGTTCAGCGCCGAAGAAGAGGCTGCGGTCGATAAAGGCGCCGTCGACGCCTTCAACCGCTTCACCGTATTGCTGGAACAGGCTTACGCCACCGCGCCTGAAATGGCCTGACCGCCCCCCTGCCCTCCTGTAGGAGGGCAGGGTAAGCCTGTAGCCTTCCGATCCAGCCTCGCGGTCAGCCTCTGAATAACCCATGTCTCGCCTCGCCTCCTCCAAACTCGCGCGCATCCTCTTCGGCCTGCTGGCCTACGTCAGCCTGGGCATTGGCCTGATCGCCATTGTCGTGCCGGGGTTGCCGACCACCGAATTCATCCTGCTGGCCGCCTGGGCGGCGACCAAGAGTTCGCCGCGCCTGAGTGCATGGCTGGAAAACCATCGGCTGTTCGGGCCGATCCTGAAAAACTGGCGCAACGGCAAGATTGTCGCGCGCCGGGCCAAGATCAGCGCCACCGCAAGCATGCTGCTGTGTGCCGGCTTGATGCTGGTGATGCTCGATCACGGTTGGCCGATCTATCTCGCCATCGCCGGCATGAGCCTGGGCAACCTGTGGATCTGGTCGCGCCCCGAATCCCTGCCACACGCCTCCTGACCACCTGGTCCCGGTCCCGCCACCAGCCGCGACAGTGACCGTTCGTCGGCTGTCGCTCATGCCCAGCACTTGTAAGCCGATGTGTCACACATGGCGCTGAATGGATTTGGCGAGCGGGTCGCTCACGACCCTCAGCCCACCAGTCATCCTTTCGCGAGATCGCCCCATGTTCGACTCTCTTTCCATCCGCCTGAAAATCGTGCTGTTGTCCGGACTGTGCCTGTTGGGCGTGGTGGGCCTGATCGTCGGCATGAACATCTACCAGACTAATCAGAACGATCAACTGGTCAGCGCCTCCAGCACCCGGATGCTCACTGCCAGCGTCGAGAACCTGCTGCAGGCCAAGGCTGCCGAGCAAGCGGTGCGGGTGCAGAAGACCTTCGGCGAAAGCCTGCTGGTGGTGACCGCCCTGGCCGACCAGATCGCTGATCTGCGTCGCCTGGCCGGGAAGCGCGCCCTGGATCCCGGCGCCCTGCGCGAGGACTTGAACCAGAGCCTGAAGAGCGCCTTCGAGCGCAACACCGGGGTCCTGGGTATCTGGCTGGCGTTCGAACCCAATGGCCTGGACGGCCAGGATCAGGGGTTCGTCAATGACGCCACTCGCCTGTCCAACGAAGCCGGGCGATTCGCCAGTTACTGGAGCCGTGCCGGGGGGACCGGGCAAAACACCATCATGACCGAAGAGGACATGACCAAGACCACCCTCAACCTCAGTGGCACCCCGTACAACAGCTGGTATACCTGCCCCCGCGACAGCAAGCGCACCTGCCTGCTCGACCCCTATGCCGACACCGTCGCCGGCAAGGAAATGCTGATGACCAGTATTTCCGTGCCGTTGCTGGTCAATGGCAAAGCCATCGGCGTGGTCGGTATCGACCTTTCCCTCGACGCCCTGCAAGCCGCCGCCCTCAGCTCCCAGCAGGACCTGTTCAACGGTGCAGGGCACATGCTGATCGTGTCCGGCAGCGGTGTGCTGGCCGGCTATAGCGTCGACGCTGGCAAACTGGGGAAAAACCTGGTCGAGGCCCTGGGCAACGATGGCAAGGAAGTGCTGCAACTGATCAATGCCAACAGCGCGAAGATTCTCCAGCAGGGCGACCTGATCCGCGCGGTGCTGCCGGTCAGTCCGATTGCCGACACCAAGCATTGGGGGGTGGTGATCGACCTGCCCCGGCAAGTGCTGCTGGCCGACTCGCTGAAACTGCAAACGGTGCTCGATGAGGCGCAGGACGTTAGCACCTACAAGACCCTGGCCGTGGCCATCGGCGCCGGCCTGCTGGGCCTGCTGCTGATGTGGTTGACCGCCTCCGGCGTGACCCGGCCAATCAACAGCGTGGCCACCATGCTCAAGGCGATTGCCAGCGGCGACGGCGACCTGACCCAACGCCTGAACTACAGCAAGCAAGACGAGTTGGGCGAGTTGGTGAGCTGGTTCAACCGTTTCCTCGACAAACTGCAGCCGACCATCGCGCAGATCAAGCAAAGCATCACCGACGCCCGTGGCACCGCCGACCAGTCCTCGGCAATCGCCCGCCAGACCAGTGAAGGCATGCAGGTGCAATTCCGCGAAATCGACCAGGTCGCCACCGCCTCCAACGAAATGAGCGCCACCGCCCATGACGTCGCCAACAGCGCCTCGAATGCTGCCAACGCCGCCAAGGGCGCGGACCAGTCGGCCCGGGACGGGATGTCGATCATCGAACGCAGCACCCGCGACATCAATCAACTGGCCGAGGAAGTCAGCAAGGCGGTGACCGAAGTCGAAGCACTGGCCGTTAACAGCGAGCAGATTGGCTCGGTGCTGGAAGTGATCCGCAGCATCGCCGAACAGACCAACCTGCTGGCCCTCAACGCCGCGATCGAGGCGGCTCGCGCCGGCGAAAGCGGACGCGGCTTTGCGGTGGTCGCCGATGAAGTGCGCAACCTGGCCAAGCGGACCCAGGATTCGGTCGAGGAGATCCGCCTGGTGATCGAGCGGATTCAGACCGGTACCCGCGGCGTGGTCGCCACCATGCATTCGAGCCAGACCCAGGCGCACAACAACGCCGGGCAGATTCAACAAGCCGTGCAGGCCCTGGGCAAGATCAGCGAGGCGGTCACGGTGATCAGCGACATGAACCTGCAGATCGCCAGTGCCGCCGAACAGCAGAGCGCCGTGGCCGAAGAGGTCAACCGCAACGTTTCGGCGATCCGCACGGTCACCGAGACCCTGACCGAGCAAGCCACCGAGTCGGCGCAGATCAGCAGCCAGCTCAACTCCCTGGCCACCCACCAGATGAAACTGATGGACCAGTTCCGGGTGTAGGTCATTACGCCGGCCGGCTTTTGTTCTATGCTCGAGCCCTCTGTCGGAGGGCTCTCGATGACCGCTTTGCTGCCTGTCCTGCAAGCCGCGCTTGGCTTGCAGAAAACTGCCATCCTGTTCACCGCCGAAGGCGCCCTGCCCTCGGCGTTTGCCGTCACCGAGCTGGCCAGCGCCAGCATCGCGGTGGCCGGCCAGGCCCTCAGCGAACTGCTGCAGCAACAGACCGGCCGTTTACCGGCCCTCGAAGTCGACCGCCGACTGGCGTCCTTCTGGTTCGCCACTTCCCTGCGCCCGCTGGGCTGGACGGTACCGCCGACGTGGGATCCGCTCGCCGGTGACTATGCCACGGGCGATGGCTGGATCCGCCTGCACACCAACGCCGCCCATCATCGGCGCGCCGCCGAGCGCGTACTGGGTGCCTGCACCGACCGCAACGCGATGGCCGCCAAGGTTGCACCGTGGGCCAAGGAGGATCTGGAACAGGCGGTGGTCGCCGCTGGAGGCTGCGCGGCGGCAATGCGCTCCTGGCAGCAATGGCAGGTCCATCCCCAGGGGCTGGCCGTCAACGCCGAACCGCTGGTGCACTTTGCGACCCACGAGGAGCAACGCCGCCATGGCGGGTGCGGATCAGTCGCCCGACCGCTGGCTGGGCTCAGGGTGCTGGACCTGACCCGGGTCCTTGCCGGCCCCGCAGCCAGTCGCTTTCTCGCCGGCCTGGGCGCCGATGTGTTGCGCATCGACCCACCCCACTGGCACGAGCCGGGCGTAGTCGCGGAAATGACCCTGGGCAAACGCTGCGCCCACCTTGACCTGCACCAGCGCCACGACCGCGAGGTGTTTGAAGCCCTGCTCCAGGACGCCGACATCCTGCTCCACGGCTACCGCGCCGACGCCCTCGAAAACCTCGGCTACGGTCCCCGTGAACGCCAGGCGCTGGCCCCGGGGCTGATCGACGTCAGCCTCAACGCCTATGGCTGGAGCGGTCCCTGGCAGAATCGCCGGGGCTTCGACAGCCTGGTGCAGATGAGCAGCGGCATCGCCGCAGCCGGCATGGCCTGGCAGCACAGCGACCAACCGATGCCGCTGCCGGTGCAGGCCCTGGACCACGCCACCGGCTACCTGATGGCGGCCAGCTGTCTCAAGCTGTTGACTGACCGCCTGGCCAGCGGCTGCGGCGGCTCGGCCCGTCTGTCACTGGCGCGCACGGCGAAGCTGCTGCTTGAGCAGCCCGCCACAGCGCAACCGGCGCTGCGTGCCGAAGAGGCCAGCGATCAGGGAGTACTGCTGGAGCAAACAACCTGGGGACCGGCCAATCGGCTGCAGGTGCCCTTGAAAATCAGCGGCACGCCCTTGCAGTGGGCGCTGCCGGCCGGCGAGCTGGGGGCCCATCGGGCACGCTGGTGAACAGCTGCGACCAAGGACATTCCGAGATCGAGGGTGCCTGCAAAGTCTGCTGACAGCCAAGATTCCTGTGGGAGCGGGCTTTTGCTTCGCCTCAATCCCCGCGGCTCAAGGACGTCCACAGCAGTTGCGCCGCATAACCCCGGTACGGCCGCCAGGCTTGTGCCCGGGCCAACAATTGCTCGGCGCTGACGGGCTGGCCTTCGAGGACGGCCAGCGCCCTGACCAACCCCACATCCCCCGGCGGGAACGCATCCGCCTCGCGCATCTGGCGCAAGGCGATGTACTGGGCCGTCCAATCACCCACACCCCATAACGCCAGCAACGGCGCCACGGACGCCGGCAGGTGCTCGCGCGTGTCGAACAGCCCGGGGTTCTCCAGCAGCGCCTGGGCCACACCCGACAGGGTGCGCCCACGGCTGCGGGGCATGCCCAGCGTGGCCAGGTCAGCCGAAGCCAACACCTGCGCCTCGGGAAACACCTGCCTCAGGCCCGGCCACCCCGGCTCGGGCACCACCAGCGGCGCGCCGTATTGCGCCACCAGCTTGCCCGCCAGCCTGATCGCCGCCGCCACGCTGATCTGCTGCCCCAGCACCGCCCGCATCGCCAACTCCAGGCCGTCCCAGGCGCCCGGCACACGCAAGCCCGGGCGCCGGGCCAGCAACTGCGTCAGCAGCGGGTCGGTGGCCAGGTGCCGGTGGATGGCCGGCAAGTCAGCATCCAGGTCGAACATCCGCCGCAAGCGCGCCACGATCTGCGGCAACGCCGCCGAATCGGCATAGGCCAGCTCTACCGCCAGCCCGTGCCCCGGCGCCTGGCTGATGACAAACGTCCCCTGCAAGCCGTGCAGGCAGAAGCAACGGGCGTACGACCCGGCGCGAACCACCTCGAGCCCATCGATGGCCCGCGCCGCCAGGAAGTCGAGCATCGCCGGCCAGTCGTAGGCCCCCTGATAGTCGAGCGTCAGCCTCACAAACTCAGCACGCCGCTGTACAAGCCATAGGCCGCCACCAACGCACCGGCAATCACGCAGGCGAAAATGCCTTTTTCGATGTGGGTGAACAACGGCTGGCCCTGCTCATGCTTGGCCTTGGCAAATAGAATCACCCCCGGTGCATACAACAGCGCCGACAGCAGCAGGTACTTGACCCCGCCGGCATACAGCAGCCAGACCGCATAGACCAGGGCGATGGCGCCAATCAGCAAATCCTTGGTGCGCTCGCCCGAGGCGTTTTCATAGGTTTCCCCGCGCCCGCTCAACAGCACCGCGTAAGCCGCCGACCACAGGTAAGGCACCAGGATCATCGACGAGGCGAGGTAGATCAGGCTGGTGTAGGTGCCCGCAGAAAACAGGGTGATCAGCAGGAACAGCTGGATCATCGCGTTGGTCAGCCACAGCGCATTGACCGGTACATGGTTGGCGTTTTCCTTTTTCAGGAACGCCGGCATGGTCTTGTCCCGGGCCGTGGCGAACAGGATTTCAGCGCACAGCAGTGCCCAGGACAACAGCGCCCCGAGCAACGAAATGGCCAGGCCGACACTGATCAGCAAGGCGCCCCAAGGCCCGACAATGTGCTCCAGCACGGCCGCCAGTGAAGGGTTTTGCAGGTTGGCCAGTTCCGGTTGACTCATGATCCCCAGCGACAGCACGTTCACCAGCACCAGCAGCGCCAGCACCCCGATAAAGCCGATGACGGTGGCCCGGCCGACGTCGGAGCGTTTTTCCGCGCGGGCCGAGTACACGCTCGCGCCTTCGATGCCGATGAACACGAACACCGTGACCAGCATCATGTTGCGCACCTGGTCCATCACGCTGCCGAAGTTCGGGTTGCTGCGGCCCCAGATATCCCGGGTAAAGATGTCAGCCTTGAACGCCACGGCGGCAATCACGATGAACATCACCAGCGGCACGATCTTGGCCACCGTGGTCACCTGGTTGATGAACGCGGCCTCCTTGATTCCGCGCATCACCAGGAAATGCACGGCCCACAACAGCACCGAGGCGCAGCCGATGGCAATCGGCGTGTTGCCCTGGCCAAACACCGGAAAGAAGTAACCCAGGGTGCTGAACAGCAGCACGAAATAGCCGACGTTGCCCAACCAGGCACTGATCCAGTAGCCCCAGGCCGAAGAGAACCCCATGTAGTCGCCAAACCCGGCCTTGGCGTAGGCATACACCCCCGAGTCCAGTTCAGGCTTGCGGTTGGCCAGGGTCTGGAATACGAAGGCCAGGGTCAGCATGCCCACGGCGGTGATGGCCCAGCCGATCAACACGGCCCCGGCATCGGCGCGGGCGGCCATGTTCTGCGGCAAGGAAAAGATCCCGCCGCCAATCATCGAGCCGACCACCAGGGCGATCAAGGCACTGAGTCGGAGCTTTTGCGCCGGTTGCGACATCGTTACCTCTCAAAATCGACGTTTTGTCATGTTTGCGAACCATAACAAGTGTTCACTCAATTAAATATCCAGCGCGACCGGACGTTTATCAGTAAAGGATAAAAATCAGACTTTGTTTAGAACTGTCTCATCTATGCCGCCGGAGGATTTTGCCAGTTTTGTGGAGCATTTCCGATAAATCCATTCTGTACTGCAAACCGCCGGCAAAATTTGCACATTCTGAAAAAACAACTAGCTTCATATCTTGCTGCAATACGATGCATTCCCTTTAGTTCCACTTGAGAGCCTCTAGGATAGGCCTCTCAGCGCGTCAACAAACCTGAGTAAGTCATTCATCAACAATGGAATGTGGCAATGAACTGATCTAAGTCAGCTGTTTGAAACGTCAGCGGATTTATTCTGCGAACTCACTTCTCCTGCAATGGAGTCATGCAATGTCTGAATCTCCCGGAAAACTACGACTCGGTGCCCTGGTCGCGCTTGTGGTCGGCTCCATGATTGGTGGCGGGATCTTTTCCCTGCCCCAGAACATGGCCGCCAGTGCCGATGTCGGCGCTGTGCTGATCGGCTGGGCTATCACCGCTGTCGGTATGTTGACCCTGGCCTTTGTCTTCCAGACCCTGGCTAACCGCAAGCCGAATCTGGATGGCGGGGTTTACGCCTATGCCAAGGCCGGTTTCGGCGACTACATGGGTTTCTCGTCGGCCTGGGGCTACTGGATCAGTGCCTGGTTGGGCAACGTCGGTTACTTCGTATTGCTGTTCAGCACCCTGGGCTACTTCTTCCCGATTTTCGGCGAAGGCAACACTGTCGCCGCCGTGATCGGTGCGTCCGTGCTGCTGTGGGCCGTGCACTTCCTGGTCCTGCGCGGGATCAAGGAAGCCGCGTTCATCAACCTGGTGACCACGGTGGCCAAGGTTGTACCGCTGCTGCTGTTTGTCCTGATCGCCATTTTCGCCTTCAAACTGGACATCTTCACTGCCGACATCTGGGGGCTCAAGAACCCGGACCTGGGCAGCGTGATGGACCAGGTGCGCAACATGATGCTGGTCACCGTCTGGGTGTTCATCGGCATCGAGGGTGCGAGCATCTTCTCCTCCCGTGCGGAAAAACGCTCGGACGTGGGTAAAGCCACGGTGATCGGCTTCATTACCGTGCTGTTGTTCCTGGTGCTGGTGAACGTCCTGTCGCTGGGCATCATGACTCAACCGGAACTGGCCAAGCTGCAGAACCCGTCGATGGCCGCCGTGCTTGAGCACGTGGTGGGTCACTGGGGTGCGGTGCTGATCAGCGTCGGCTTGATCATCTCCCTGCTCGGCGCCCTGCTGTCGTGGGTCCTGCTGTGTGCGGAGATCATGTTCGCCGCCGCCAAAGACCACACCATGCCGGAGTTCCTGCGCAAGGAAAACGAGAACCACGTACCGGTCAACGCCCTGTGGCTGACCAACGCCATGGTGCAGATTTTCCTGATCATCACCCTGTTCTCGGCCAGTACCTACCTGTCGCTGATCTACCTCGCCACCTCGATGATCCTGGTGCCTTACCTGTGGTCGGCGGCCTACGCCCTGCTGCTGGCGGTGCGCGGCGAGACTTATGAGAACGCCCTGGCCGAACGCAAGAAAGACCTGTTCATCGGTGGTGTGGCCCTGATCTATGCGGTCTGGCTGATTTACGCCGGTGGCCTCAAATACCTGCTGCTGTCCGCCCTGCTCTATGCCCCAGGCGTGATTCTGTTCGCCAAGGCCAAGCGCGAGTTGGGCAAACCGATTTTCACCAACGTCGAGAAGCTGATTTTCGCCGCGGTAGTCATAGGTGCGCTGGTAGCGGCCTATGGGCTCTACGACGGCTTCCTGACCCTGTAACACTCAAGTTTGTATTGTCATCTGGAGGATCACTGTAATGACCACGGAAAAAGTTAAGTACGGCGTACATTCCGAAGCCGGCAAACTGCGCAAAGTCATGGTTTGCTCCCCCGGCCTGGCCCACCAGCGGCTGACCCCGAACAACTGTGACGAACTGCTTTTCGATGATGTGCTGTGGGTTGCCCAAGCCAAGCGTGACCACTTCGACTTCGTCACCAAAATGCGCGAACGCGGGATCGACGTGCTGGAAATGCACAACCTGCTGACCGACATCGTTGCCATCCCCGAGGCGCTGGACTGGATCCTGGAGCGCAAGGTGACCGCCGACTCGGTGGGCCTGGGCCTGATCAACGAAGTAAAATCCTGGCTGCGCAGCCTGGAGCCACGGCACATCGCCGAGTACCTGATCGGTGGCGTTTCCGCCGATGATCTGCCGGACAGCTTCGGTGGCAAGACCATCCAGATGTTCCGCGACTTCCTTGGCCACACCAGCTTCATCCTGCCACCCCTGCCCAACACTCAGTTCACCCGCGACACCACGTGCTGGATCTACGGTGGCGTGACGCTGAACCCGATGTACTGGCCAGCCCGTCGCCAGGAAACCCTGCTGACCACCGCCATCTACAAGTTCCACCCGCAGTTCACCAACGCCGACTTCGAGATCTGGTACGGCGACCCGGACCTGGATCACGGCAGCTCCACCCTTGAAGGCGGCGACGTCATGCCGATCGGCAACGGCGTGGTCCTGATCGGCATGGGCGAACGTTCGTCCCGCCAGGCCATCGGCCAACTGGCGCTGAACCTGTTCAAGAACAAAGCCGTAGAGAAAGTGATCGTTGCCGGCCTGCCGAAGTCCCGCGCAGCCATGCACCTGGACACCGTGTTCAGCTTCTGCGACCGCGACCTGGTCACGGTCTTCCCGGAAGTGGTGAACCAGATCGTCGCCTTCACCCTGCGACCTGACGAAAGCAAACAGGGCGGCATCGACATCCGCCGCGAAGAAACCAGCTTCCTCGACACCGTGGCCAAGGCCCTCAACCTCAAGGCGTTGCGCGTGGTGGAAACCGGTGGCAACAGCTTCGCCGCCGAACGCGAGCAGTGGGACGACGGCAACAACGTGGTCGCCGTGGAGCCAGGCGTGGTCATCGGTTATGACCGCAACACCTACACCAACACCCTGCTGCGCAAGGCCGGGATCGAGGTCATCACCATCAGCGCCGGCGAGCTCGGCCGCGGCCGTGGCGGCGGCCACTGCATGACCTGCCCGATCATCCGCGACCCAATCGACTACTAACCTATAAACCCTGGCCGACACTTATCGAGTGCGGCCAGGGGGATAACCGAAACCCAAGGAGATCCAAAATGGCTTTTAACATTCATAACCGCAATCTGCTGAGCCTGGAACACCACACCCCTCGCGAATTGCGTTATCTGCTCGACCTGTCCCGCGACCTCAAACGCGCCAAGTACACCGGTACCGAGCAGCAGCACCTCAAAGGCAACAACATCGCGCTGATCTTCGAAAAGACCTCGACCCGCACCCGCTGCGCGTTCGAAGTGGCCGCTTATGACCAGGGCG
>Ga0213827_1000479_pt1 | contig 32071 bp, 28 predicted proteins | sample MC6MC0898MG_FD_180669 | JGI IMG/M metagenome (GOLD analysis project Ga0213827, IMG submission 180669) | Enriched soil aggregate microbial communities from Iowa State University, Ames, United States - MC6-MC0898-MG | ecosystem: Environmental > Terrestrial > Soil > Unclassified | place: USA: Iowa...
GAGTTCTCCCTGACCTTAAAAACAATGCCATCCATCCAGACAATCAGATATACGCTGTCCAGCGGACGGTTTTGCCAGGCGATCACATCACCCGCCACACGGTCGGTAATCCGGGAAATCGTCGATTTAGAAAGGTCAAATCCATACACATCCCGCATCATATTTTCTATATCAGTTTAATTACTTGCTGGATGCCGATCTTAATAAACTTGAAGCTCCTTGCTATTTTTTTGGCGGTACAGATATAGCGGAATGTAAGTTGTAGTACCAACTTCTTTATCTTTTCGCTTAAAGCCTCCCCATAATGCTGATTTTTCATTGTTAATTTTCTCTAAACACACCAGTTGTCCGTTAGCATAGAAAGTCATTTTGTATTTTTCAATGGGTTTCAGATCAAAAAACTCTAAATCCTCATCTGTTCGGAATTGATATTCTTTGTCCCAGTTGTTTTTTATTTCTTCGGAAGAAAGATACTGTTGCTGTGCAAGTCTTTTTTCTTTTTCATAAACAGCATTCGCCAAATCGTCTTTCGTACCTTTCATATATATACATCTTATCTCATTGTACTTTGCAACAACTTGCTTTTCTAATGCTTGTAACTGGTCTTTATTCTTTGTAAAAAGAACTTCGGCATTATCTAAAATGTTTATTTTGTAGGGAACTTCGGCGTCAAAAGTAAAACTTTCTTCAAAAAAATTCTTTCCGTCAAATGTTGAAACTTCTTTACCTTCCACTATTTTTTGTGGAGTGGTGTAGGTAGTCACTTCTTCCTCATCCCCCCAACTGCCATCTGTATCTATGAAGGATTTTTCGATTTTGATCTGAACCCCAGAGTTTCTCATCAATGATGGATGCATTGACTTTGCATTTTGATTAAATCCGGGAGAGAGACGAATGGTGATTTTTTGCGGGCCTTTTTGTGTGATGTCCCAATTCAAAGGGAAGTACGAACCCGATAAACCACCTCCTGAATTATCCTTGTATTTGATAACGGGAACATCGTTGATAAGAATTTCGAACGAGCAATTACTTGTTACTATATTTGCGCCATAATGCGGTTCTTTATCGAAGTGCTTTATTTCGGTTCCGATAGCATAGATATCCTTTTCTGATTTTGTGCTTTTATTCTGTCCCTTACAGCTTACAGATAGAAGTATAAGATTTATAAATAAAAATATTCTGCTAAATTTCATAGTACTTGGTTATTTATTTTTTTTTGCCGCGAAAATCAGTAGGCCAATTATCGTAATTGAACTGTGCTTCTTTACGATATACTCATCATCATTTTGCTTATACCATTTGTTTTTCATGGATAGATTTTTGAATAAATTTAAAGATTTAATGCTTAGGTGTTCCCTATAATTACAATTCGCCTGATGTGCTTTATTATTCGTTGCGGTAGGCCAGTTTTTTGGAAAGAGGTCAGTTTTGACTCTTGACATTCTGCTGTCACAAACCAGATTTAAATTTGCCTCATGACAATTTTATTAAACAATAAAAACATGAGCGACATACCATCCGGTGCAGCATCCGATCAGATCGAATTTCCAAAGCCTACACTAATTTCAGTTAATAATGTAGTATTAGAGGTATTTGAAGCCGGAAGACAAAATTCGGGGAAACCGATTATTCTCTGTCACGGTTTTCCGGAACATGCATTTTCCTGGCGTTATCAGATACCAGTTCTGGTCGCTGCAGGTTATCACGTCATTGTCCCAAATCAACGTGGCTACGGTAACTCATCTTGCCCAAGCGAACTAACTGAATATGATATAAAGCACTTAACTGCTGACCTTATCGCGCTACTTGATCATTACGGATACAAGGATGCCACCTTTGTGGGGCATGACTGGGGTGCTAATGTTGTGTGGAATCTGGCTCTATTGTATCCCGAACGGGTAAATAAAATAATAAACTTAGCGCTGCCTTATCAGGAGCGCGGAGAACAACCATGGATTGAATTTATGGAAACCGTATTTGGAGAAGACTTCTATTTTGTTCATTTCAATAAGCAGATCGGAATTGCAGATGCTATAATGGATGAAAATGTATTCCGGTTCCTGCGTAACATATTCCGCAAAGATATACCTCCCGCTCCACCTGCTCCCGGAATGCTAATGATCAATCTCGCAAGAGCAGTAGAACCAATTGGGAAGCCCCTAATGGAAGACAGCGAACTATCTGTATTTGTTTCGGCCTTTGAATTATCGGGGTTTACCGGAGCTATAAATTGGTACAGAAACCTTGATCGAAACTGGCACCTTATGGCGAACATAAAGCCGATCATTCATCAGCCGACGCTGATGATATATGGAGAACAGGATACGATTCCAAAGTCTGAAAATCTTAAAAATATCGTTCCCAATCTGGATATTGTCAGTCTGGATTGTGGTCACTGGATTCAACAGGAAAACCCGGAGGAAACAAACCGTTCAATTTTAAAATGGTTAGCAAAACAAAATGCATAATAAGGAGATAGATACATATTATCCGCAAAGTCAAACAGATTGGAGACAATGGTTGGAAAAAAACCATCTGTCCAGACAATCTGTTTGACTTGTCTTTTATACAAAGAAGTCAAATGTCCCTTCATTAAGTTGGAGTGAGGCCGTTGACTAAACGGAGGTTGTAGAAAGTATAGTGACCTCTCTCCAAAAAAACTGGAGCATTTTAAAAATAGAGAATTCGGACTTGAATTACTAATTTTAAAAGGGAGGAAAACCATTAAACGACTTAAAGATGGAATTTACAGAATTATTTAAACTTATCTACGAAAATGACATTGATACATTAGAAAAAGCAAGGTCAGAAGGTGTTGATTTCTGCAAAACCGATGCGTATGATCAGAATAGTTTACTTATAGCATATGCGGGTTCCGGATATGACAAAAGGTATCAACCGGAAGATCTGATAAATTTTCTTTTACACTGTGGCATAGACGTAAATCATAAGCGGAATAAACGTGGCGGTGAACTTGCAGCTCTGCACGTAGCCGTTTCTAAAATGAACTATCGAATTGTAAGCCACTTAATTGATAGCGGTGCAGAAATTGATATCCGTGAAATAAATGGGAATACACCTTTATGGATAGCTGTTATGAATTACCGCGGTCAGGAGAATATGATCAAAATAATAAATCTTCTTGTTTCAAAAGGCGCTTCGCTGGATTTAATCAATTATCATGACCGTTCTGTCAGGGATATTATAAATACTATCGGTGGCGGAATTGATGCTGGGCATAACAAAAAGGAATGGGATCTGAGATACCTGCTAAAATATGAGATTGGAAATTAAATACAGACCCGCATTAAAAAGTGACCTCAAGTTTCTGTTGACCCTCAGGATACAGACGATGAATGCGCATTTAATAGCTAGCTCTTTACCGGTCTCAGACGAAGCTCATCTGCAAAGAATTAACTATCAATTTGAACACGCCTTAATAATTGAGATAGATAAACGTGCTATAGGGCTATTAAAAATAGTGAGGCAAGCTGATGATATCGAGCTGATACAAATTCAGATAGCTGCCTCCTATCAGGGCAAAGGAATCGGTAGGAGAATATTGAATGATTTGATAGAAGAAGCTATTGAATCAGAAAAAACGATAACATTGAGCGTCCTAAAGACCAATAAAGCTAAAAATCTATATTCAAATGTTGATTTCAAGATTATTGACGAAACTGATGATTCCTACCTGATGTTGTTTGAAAAAGCAAGTATCTGACGAAACAGCATTTTAGGGTATCGTAGTATAGCCAGTGAAATAAAGCGCTTGAGTCTTCCATCTCAACCGCAACTATTCATAAAATTCTTAAAAAGGATAATAAACAGTGGAGGTCAATTAGGGAATGTAGGTGAACTATTTCAACTGCAAACTTAAAGCAGGTATATCGTTTTGTTTGCGAACCGACCGCAGTTTCGGCTATAGCTAGTGTTATCCTAAACGGAGGATCTGATAAAAAAAATCTTCCCTTTTCACCAATACGTTATTAATTAAGTCTTTAAGTTTATCCATGTCTTTTAAATTTAGTTCAATGCATTCTATTACTGGTTTAGAAAGATTATAATCAATATGATTATAGGCCGATTTCGCAATTCCCATAAAAATAGCATAAGTGCCAATATTTTTTTGAAAGCTTACATCTATAAAAAATTTACCCCGCACGGCTGAAAACAGTAATTCATTGGAAATAGGTAAGATATCACTCAAATTATTATGAATAACTGTCCAGCTCGATATCTTGAGCGGTAACAGGTTCTTTCTCCCAGGATTTAGATAATTCGATAAAACCATATAGAATTTTTCGATCTCATTCCCTTTCAGTAAAGTTTTATAAATAGTGTTCTCATCCTGGATCCATTGACCGGATTTACGTGTCAAACTACCATGGAGCAACGCAAATCCCACTGCAGCATCCTCGTAGGTCATGGAGATCGTTTGGCCATTTATATGATTGACCGCGCTAAATACCAATGTGTTTTCAAGAAATGATTCCTTAAAACTACCTAAGCCATCCACAAATAGATTTGCATCAATACTCCATCCACCTTCAACCTGAATACCATCTTTATCCATAAAGCTATTAAATAAACCTGTTACTATTTTAAAATAAGATATCATGTTTCTCCATCGATCAAGCTACCTAGGTCCAGCTATATACGAATTAGTAAATACCTTTGATAAATTCTCTTAACTTAATGTCCAGTCAAATGTAGTAATTTCAATTTAGCATGTTGACTAATTCTTGTACAGATTCATGAGTTGGTGAAGCAAAATCTTCTATCCCATCAACTGTTTCCCGGCAAAGAGGCGGAGCCCTTTCAAACATGATATCTTCATAAGCTGAAATAGCCTCTTTGAGGGTGGTATGATCTCCGTTGGCCAGGCATTCGCATAGATCCAAGACGTCCAATAGGGCTAGATTGACGCCCTCACCATTGGGAGGCATTAAATGGGCTGCATCCCCAATGAGGGTGAGATTGTTTTTAGTAGCCCACCTCTGCGCTAAGGGGAAATAGTTTAGCGGACGCCAGGTGAAATGTCTACTGGTATGAAAAAGTGTAAGGAAAAGAGGATTCCAATTTGCATGGAGGTACCGTGCTCTTAAGCTTAAAGCATAATTAGTTTAGACTTCGATTTCTATATTCATTTGGGGTAAACCCTACCCTGTTTTTGAATAACCGACTAAAATGTTGGGGATATTTGAACCCGAGTTCAAAGGCGATTTCATTTATAGTTTTGTGGCCCTCAAAAATCTTTTCCTTGGCAATGTCGATTAACTTGTTCTGAATATACTCCTGTGCAGTCTTGCCAGTTTCTTTCTTGACAAGGTCTCCAAAATAGTTAGCGGATAGAAATAACTGCTCAGCAAAATAGGCTACAGTCGGCAAACCGCTTTGCTGTGGTTCGTCTGATTGGAAATAGGCATTGAGATTTTCATCGAATTTCTCTAGGATGCCCTTATTGACATTTTCACGTGTAATAAACTGGCGATCATAAAACCGCTGGCAATAATCCAAAAAGAGTTCGATATTGGAGACAATCAGTTTTTTTGTATGCTTGTCGATACTATGTGCCAGCTCATGCTTTATTTTGTTGAGACAGTCCATAATAATCTTCCTCTCCTGCTCAGAAAGATGCAACGCCTCACTGGCTGAATACGAAAAGAAAGTATAGTTGCCAATTTCCTTAGCCAGAGAAGTGCCATACAACAACTCTGGATGAAATACCAAAGCTGTTCCCTGTGGCTGGTAGAATTCGGTACCGTTCTCCCCTATGACCTGACCGGGTGCCAAAAAGATCAATGTCCCCTCTTCATAGTCATAGTTTTTAAGGCCATACCGCAGATCGCCACATTTTATCTCTTTAAAAAACACGGTATAGAACTCATACCTGAGCTTGGAGAGCTTGCGTGGGTCTGCCTTGCTCAGATCGACAACACTGATCAATGGATGTAAGGTCTCATTGTTGTTGAAGTTATTGTATGCTGTGATACTCTTAAAATTGATGATCTCTTCCATTTCTTTCATTACTGGTAAAACAAATTTACAAAACTGGAATCCAATAATTTGTAGAATCAGTAATATTGGTAGAACTATCCGTAATGCATATACCAAAACCTTAGACCGCAAACCCGAACTTTGTTAACAGTGAATTGTATAATACATAAACTCTTTACATTATGTATAAAGTGAAATTAAACAACGGAATTGAAATGCCTATCCTCGGATTTGGTGTTTTTCAGATAAAAGATGCCCAAGAATGCGAACGTGCGATCGTTGACGCCGTCGAAACCGGATATCGTCTAATTGATACCGCTGCCTCTTATTTAAATGAAGAAGCGGTGGGAAAAGCAATAAAAAACTGTGGTGTGCAGCGTGAGGAGTTATTTATAACAACTAAACTGTGGATCCAGGATACTGGATATGAACAAACGAAAGCTGCTTTCGAAAAATCCCTCGAAAGGCTACAGCTTGACTATCTCGATCTTTATCTGATCCATCAGCCTTACGGCGATATCTTCGGATCTTGGAGGGCTATGCAAGAACTTTACCACGAAGGAAAAGTGAAAGCTATTGGGGTGGCAAATTTTCATCCGGACCGCATGATGGATCTTATTGCAAACAGCGGTTTTACGCCTGCAGTTAACCAGATAGAAACTCATCCTTTCCATCAGCAAATTGAAAATCAAGCTTTCCTGAAAGAGAATAATATCCAGACTCAATCCTGGGGCCCTTTTGCGGAGGGGAAAAACAATATATTCAATAATGGGCTCCTTACCTCAATAGGAATGAAATACAATAAGTCTGTTGCGCAGGTAATCCTCAGATGGCTTGCACAACGTGACATTGTCGCTATCCCCAAATCTGTCCGTAAGGAGAGAATAGCCGAGAACTTTCAAATATTTGATTTTGAACTGACGGAGAAGGATATGGATGCCATAAAATCCTTAGACGCTGGAGAAAGTCTATTTTTTGATCACAGGGATCCTGAGATGGTCAGATCGCTGAGTGAAAGGAAACTAGATATCTAAAATTTAGAACTGATACTAAAATGGAAAAAAGAAAACTAGGAAATAGCGGACTTGAAGTGTCCGCACTTGGATTGGGCTGCATGGGTCTGAGTTTTGGCTATGGCGCAGCTACCGATCATAAAGATGCCATTCAGTTGATCCGCTCGGCTTTTGAATCGGGAATTACTTTTTTTGATACGGCTGAATGTTACGGCCCCTTTGCAAATGAAACGCTGCTGGGTGAAGCATTGGAACCACTCAGAGACAATGTAGTGATCGCGACTAAATTTGGTTTTGAGGAAGGAGATTCAAAAAAAGGTCTGGATAGCAGTCCGGCAAGAATCAGGATCGCAGTTGAAGAATCTTTAAAACGACTTCGTACGGATCGGATTGACCTACTTTATCAGCACCGCACTGATCCTAATATTCTTATTGAGGAGGTTGCAGGGACAGTCGCTGATCTGATCAGGGAAGGCAAAGTAAAACATTGGGGACTATCAGAGGCGGGAACTGAAACGATACGCCGTGCGCATGCCGAGCTCCCCCTGGCGGCATTGCAGAGTGAATACTCGCTGTTTTACCGTGAACCCGAAAAAGATATCTTACCGCTGCTTGAAGAGCTGGGAATAGGCTTTGTTCCGTTCAGTCCACTGGGTAAAGGTTTTCTCACGGGAGCAATTGATTCGACAACCACATTTGACCCAACTGATTTTAGAAATATTGTACCCCGATTTTCAGCGGAAAACAGAAAGGCAAATCAGGCCCTGGTTGAGTTGGTAAAATCTATTGCGTTGCAAAAGGACGTTACGCCAGCACAAGTTGCATTGGGTTGGCTGCTTGCTCAGAAATCCTGGATAGCCCCTATTCCAGGAACTACCAAACTGCACCGTCTGAAAGAGAATATCGGCGCTGTAACCTTGAAATTATCGTGTGAAGATATTCAGCACATAGAAGATGCGGCTTCCCAGATAACGATTCAGGGAGCCCGTTATCCCGCAGATTTACAAAACAGAGTCGGAAAATAAACAAACTGAAATGATAAAGAATTTTTCAAAATACATTATTGCCATCACATGCCTTTTAACGGCAATAACATCGCTGCATAGCCAAACAAAACAAAAACCGTTACAGATAGCAACGCAGGGAAGTTTTGCTATCGGCGGCCTGAGCAGAACAGAACCCGGTAATTTCAATGTCAGCGATGCATTGAAGCCGCAGGGTCAGACATATCATGGAGATCATGCCTATGCATTCTACCAGATTCCTGTAAAGGCTAAAAAATACCCGCTGGTTTTCCTACATGGTGCCGGGCAGTCCAAAAAGACATGGGAAACTACGCCGGATGGACGAGAGGGTTTTCAGAACATTTTCCTGCGCCGTGATTTCGGTGTGTACCTGCTCGATCAGCCCCGACGCGGAGAAGCGGGAAAAAGCATGGTCGAAGCAACGATCAAGCCTGTTGCCGATGAACAGTTCTGGTTCACACAGTTCCGTTTAGGAAATTACCCGGATTACTTTCCAAATGTCCAATTTCCTAAAGATGCTGCCTCACTGGAGCAGTTTTACCGACAGATGACGCCTAATACCGGAGCTTTTGATGCCAATGTGGTATCGGACGCTGTTTCCAGTTTATTTGACAAAATCGGTGATGGTATTTTGGTCACCCATTCGCAGGGCGGTGGGCCCGGATGGATGACCGCTATAAAAAATAATAAAGTCAAGGCTGTTGTAGCCTACGAACCGTATAGTGGCTTTGTATTTCCCGAGGGAGAACTACCTCAACCCATCAAATCCGCAGGACTGTTTGGTGAGCTCAAAGGTACCGCTATCTCCCACGAAGATTTCAAAAAGCTGACAGGTATACCGATCGTGGTCTACTACGGTGATAACATCGCCAAAGAACCCACTACCGTATGGAACAGTGACCATTGGCGCTCGGGACTTGAAATGGCCCGGTTGTGGGCTGCCACTGTCAATAAACATGGCGGGGATGTGACCATAGTCCATCTGCCTGAAAAAGGAATCCTGGGAAATACACACTTTCCGTTTTCTGACCTTAACAACGTCCAGATTGCCGATGAACTATCGAGCTGGCTGAAACAAAAAAAACTGGATAAGTAACATTGGTAGCATTATCCGTAATCTGTATACCAATAAAGTAGGAAACTATGGAGAACTTTGTATAAATCAGAAGGATACAAATGAAAACTAAAGTACTATACGGATTTATTATCGGCATATTTCTCTCGGTGACTTCTTGCTCACGGGCAGAAGAGTCAGGAACACAAAAGGGTACTTCTTTAATAGAGAAAGCAGATTCATTGCAGGATAAAAAGGTATTGATCGTCTACCTGTCCAGGACAAAAAATACCAAAGTTCTTGCTGAGATTATCCACAGGAAAGTGGGTGACAGCTTAGTAGGAATTGAATTGGATAAACCGTATCCAGCACATTATCAAACTGCCGTGGATCAGGTCGCCCAGGAAAATAGAACAGGCTTCCTGCCCCCTCTTAAAACAAAAATCGACAGCATGGATACCTACGATTTGGTATTCATCGGTTTTCCGACCTGGGGCATGCAACTGCCACCACCAATAAAAAGCTTCCTGAACGACTATAATCTGGCGGGAAAAACTGTCATCCCATTCAATACAAATGCGGGTTATGGTATAGGCAGCACTTTTGAAACGGTCCGGCAACTATGCCCCGGTAGTAAGGTACTTGAGGGATATTCAACCAAAGGCGGAGTGGAACGTGATGGTATCCTCTTTGTGATGGAAGGCAATAAAGAAAAATCGGTTGAAAATGAAATTCAGCATTGGCTTGTGAAAATCGGCCTGGCAAAATAAAAAAAATAAAATTATTAAAAAATGGAACAGATCAAATATATCATCGTAGCCATGTTTATGGCAACAGGCATGATCTCCGAGGCGCAGGACAAATCAAAAAATCTATTTGGACTGGTCTACGGGGATGCTATTACTGAAAATATCAAAGGAAAAGTAAATATACATCCTGTAACCTATAAATTAAACGGAATAGATATCGCTGCAAATGTATATACGCCAGCGGGCTATGACGCTTCAAAAAAATATCCAGCTGTTATCGTCGCACATCCCAACGGCGGGATCAAGGAGCAAACTGCGGGTCTATACGCACAGCGCCTCGCCGAGGCAGGTTACATAACCATTGCTGCTGACGCTTCTTATCAGGGAGCCAGTGGCGGAGCCCCCAGACATACGGACAAACCACAGTTCAGGACAGAAGATATCCATGGAATGGCAGATTATATAGCAAACTATGCAGGTGTAGACCCTGCCCGTGTAGGTGCCCTTGGCATCTGTGGCGGCGGTGGGTATACCCTCAAGGCCGCTCAGTCTGATAAACGCCTTAAAGCTGTCGCGACATTGAGTATGTTCAATTCAGGTGAAGTGAGACGGAATGGATTTCAGAATTCGCAGCTTAATACCATTGAGCAACGCCTTAAACAAGCATCGGATGCGCGTGTACAGGAAGCAGCTGGTGGAGAGATCAAATATTCTGGTGTTGCAAGCATAACCGACGAGGAAATCGCTAAAACGCCTACCGACCTCTATCGTGAAGGGTTTGAGTACTATTACAGAACCCATGCGCATCCAAATTCAACATTTTTATATACCACCAGCAGCCTGATGGACCTAATGACATGGGATGCGACTGATGGTATCGAACTAATCGACCAGCCTCTATTGATGATGGCGGGAAGCAAAGCAGACACCAAATACATGACGGATGAGGCTTTTCCTAAAGCAAAGAACGCTAAAAACAAAGAGCTCTTTTTGATAGATGGTGCAACACACATTGAAATGTACTGGAAAAAAGAATATGTTGCAAAAGCGGTAAATAAACTGGTTGATTTCTATCACCAAAATCTTCAATAACAAACAAAATATACTTATTATGAGAAAATTATTGCTCGGCCTCTGCTTGGCCCTATCCGGAATCCAGATCTCTCTCGCGCAATCGGCCACCGATCAGGAAATCATCAAACTTTCTAAAGATAAATGGCAATGGATGGCCGACAAAAATGTCGGCCCATTGGACAGTCTTTTCCACGAAAAATCCATGTTTGTGCATATGGGCGGATCCTGGGGAAAACAACGGGAGCTCGAGGTGATAAAGAGTGGCGGCATCTGGTATAAAAAGGCTGATATCCACGAAGTATCGGTCAATATCATAGACAATACGGCTATTCTGCTCAATAGGATCGATCTATTGGCCGTAGTTGGTGGAAACGAGGTGACTAATCCCTTTATGGTTACGGAAGTGTATGTCAAACAAAATGGCTCCTGGAAACTAGGTTCATTATCATTCAGCAGACTGCTTACACCTGGCAATAAATAACCAACAACCAGCATAATGATCACAAAAAAGGTTACTAAAGACATTAAATAATAATGAAGAGACGAAAGTTTATAATACTATTAATACTGACATTATTCTGCCAAGCCTCCATGCTATACGCAGGCCAGTCGGCCAAAAGCGATTCCTTAAGTAACAAAGAAAAGGGACTTGTAAATATTGCTGCTACCACGGCCAGCGGTGAACTGACAAAACTAAAAGATGCACTCAACAAAGGGCTTGATGATGGATTGACAACCAATCAGATTAAAGAGGGAATCATACATCTTTATGCTTACGCTGGTTTTCCGCGAAGTATCCGTGGTTTGCAGACGCTGATGGCGGTGCTCGAGGAAAGAAAGGCCAAAGGCATTGACGATCCGCTTGGCGCAGAGGCCTCAGCTATTCGCAATGACCAGCCAAAATATGACCGTGGAAAAGCCATTTTGGAACAGCTCACGGGTATACCCGAAAAAGATCCAAAAACTGGTTATGCCGCTTTTGCCCCAACTATCGAAGTATTTCTAAAAGAACATCTATTTGCCGATATTTTTGAACGGGATGTGCTCTCATACGCAGAAAGGGAACTTGTAACAATATCAGTACTAGCCAGCATAGGCGGTGTGGAGCCGATGCTGAAATCTCATTTGACCATTTGTTTGAATGTTGGCTTATCCGAAGAAAAATTACGACAGCTTGTAACCATTATTGAGGCATCAGTAGGTAAAAAAGAAGCATTGGATGCACAAAAAATATTGGCCGAGGTATTAACGGTTAAAAAGTAAGCAGTATATTGCTTTATCTGCATGGTGTACAAAAGAAAGGCCTCTGGTTTTCTTATCCCCTTCAAATTTCCCTAAAATTGAGTTTCATATTGATAAACTTTAATTAAAAAACTAAAATCATGAATTTAAAAAAAATAACGATATTATGTGCAACGGGTATAATGGCCATCTCCTGTGGTCAACAGATTAAACAAAAAAAGACTGAACAGGATAAAACAAACGATCCAATTTTTGCGAAAGGTGAAAAGATTACAAACGACAACTTTACGGGAACAGCATATTTAAATAATCTTGTAACAGCGGATAGCGTTAATCAGAATGCGGTCGGAAGTGTAACCTTTGAACCAGGTGCGAGAACCAAATGGCATTCCCATCCAGCCGGACAGATTATTTTAGCATTGGATGGTGTCGGCTACTATCAGGAAGAAGGAAAAGACAAAGTTATCGTTCGCAAAGGCGAAGTTGTAAAATGCCCCATAGACGTACCGCACTGGCATGGCGCAAGTGCCGATTCAGTTTTTGTACAGATTGCAATTACAGGCAGGGAAAAAGGGGAAACAGTCTGGCTTAAACCGGTGACCGATGAAGAGTATAACCATGATCCTAAATAATGATTACCTGAATAAAAGGGAGTTTATTTTAACTGAATATGGCATGCTACTTTTCAATCGGGCATGGTTAATACGATTGAGAATTATATGGACGGAAAAGATGAGGCATTGATGAGAATATGGCCCCAAGTATTAGTAGACAATAATATCCTAAATAAATGAAAAATAACTAAAGGAGCAAGATCTGGCTCTTAACGAATTTTCGGATCTTTACGAAATTACATATATTGGATTTGAAATAAAGGCTATTCATACTTAACCAATATATTATGGGCAACATATTTGACGAGGAAAAGTTATACCCTTATGAAGGGGCAATAAAAGAGCATTTCGAAGATCATTATGACAGCGTCTTCATCGCATTCCTACCCTTCTTTCAACTTGACAGAGAGGAAACTGATAAAAGTAATCTAAAAAAGGCTAAGCTTCTATCGCATGAAGAGGCGTTGAAGAAAATTGATTTTTTAAAAAACCTTCCCGAGGCAAATAGGGAGATCTATAATTACGACAATGAACGATATCCCTCCGATGAAGATATTTTTAGGGAGGGTAAAGCAACACCTTGGAAAAATATCGTGAATGGCTCAGCCCTGACAAGCTATGCACAACTTAATACGGCTCTAAGGACTTCTATAGGTGCGCTAAACCGAAAATTTACGAGACCGGACCTCATGGAAAAGCTTAATAATTATACAGACAGCGAAAGTATCTACCATCCGACTGAGGGTGCCTTTGGCATGCTTTCAAAGATGGCTATCTATAAAGCGTTCAAACTCCTGGGAAGGAAACAGATTATGATAACGGACGAGTTTTATGAAAATACCACAACTGTGGGTCTTGACCAATTAACTGAATATGAATTCTGTGATGAGATCGGCGGCAAAGATTATTACCTATACTCGGCTGATAAAGAAATTCTGTTTACCATTGAGTGGGATAGCTTCTTCTTTCTCATCGCAACGGATCATAAAAAAATGGATCAACTTATCACTAGCGATTTGTTTGAGGGTTTTCTTTGTAATGACAAGACAGATCATTATTGGGAATACACGGTTGAGATATAAAATAAGAATTATAGCCTGAAACAAATTTAGTATAATATAGTACAACAGTCATATATGAAAACAGAAACCCAGGAGAAATTTGACAGAATCATAAAAGAAAGTTTTATTGAAATCTTAAAACCGCTTGGTTTTAAAAAGAAGGCCAACAACTTTTATCTGCCGCTTGATAAAATCGGTCACATCATAAATATTCAAAAAAGTTACTATAGCACCAAAGACGATATCCGTTTCACCATAAATGTCGGGATATTTTCACCCGAGTATTGGTTAGCGTGCTTTAACTATAGTAACAAAGATGTTCCGGCATTTCCCACTGAACCTGAATGTATGATAAGAGAAAGAATTGGCTGTATGAGAGGTCTATCTGATACTTGGTATAATATAACAACGACAACAGATGTTGAAGAACTAATTGCCGAAATGAAATACAATATTTCAAGCTTTATTTTACCATTCTTGGAAAAATTAAACACCGAACAAAAGCTTATCAACGAACTGGAAACTTCCGAACATACCTTACTGCACACCGCCGCTAAAATGACATTTTTCGCAGAGCTAAAGCTCCTGGATAAAGCCAGAACTGAATACAGGAAAATATCAAAAGAAAATTATAATCCATATCAAATAGCAAGACTCAAAGAATATGCAGAAAAGCAGGGTTTAATTTAATAATAAAGGGACTATCCAATTACATTTGAGATAACTATAGGGTTAATTTATATATGTCCAAAGGTTACGTAAAAGCAAATTCAGTCAACTCTTTGGATTAATTAGCATCGATATGAATTGTAAGTACCCCATTTTTCCGACAGCTGATATTGGACTTTTCGAATTTACGTTACTAATTGATTTATTTGTTGTTGTTGCCTCATATTTTTTGATAATTCCGTTGGTGTAAGATTCCCAAGACCTTCATGGGGCCTGTTGTTATTATATTCATCCATCCACACCTGGGTATGTTCTCTTACTTCTGACAAGTTGAAAAATAAATAGGCATCCAAAATTTCTTTGCGATAACTTCGGTTGAACCGTTCGATGTAACCGTTCTGCATAGGCTTACCGGGCTGAATAAATTGAATAGCGATACCTTGGTCTTTACACCAGAGCTCAAAATGATGACTGGTGAATTCTGGTCCATTGTCTACGCGGAGACAAAGCGGTTTGCCCCGCCAGTCTATGATTTGTCAAGTGTCCGAGTTACCCTCAACGAAGAAATAGAAGTAGCTATTTCGATGCACAATATCTCACGGGAACAGTCATCCATCACATTAAAGGTTCGAAACCTGTTTCCGCTGACCAAGCTATCGCTCATAAAATCCATGCTCCATTTTTTATTAATGCTGATCTGTTGTTCCAAAGGTTGTTTCTCCCGAGCAGGTAGACGACGTTTGCCACGCCTCTTCTTGTTCATATTTAGCAGCTTATACACCCGATAAACTTTTTTATGATTCCAGGGCTTCCCCGCTCTGCGCAGATAAGCGTAAAGTTTTCGGAATCCATATACAGGATGTTTGGTGGAAAGATCATCTAATGCAGAGATGACAGCACTGTCATCTTTCTTACTAACACAGTAATATTGTGAACGGCACATACCCGTCAATTTGCAGGCTCCGGTGACACTCAAACCGTGATCTAGGACAATCTCCTGGGTTAACTGTTTTTGCTGCCGGAGCCCCAACCTTTTTTTGTGATGACTTCTTTTAGGATATCATGGTTCATACTCAGTTCGGCAAACATCTTTTTCAAGCGTGCATTTTCTTCCTCAAGTTCCTTTAGGCGTTTGACATCAGAGGCTTCCATGCCTCCGTAACGGCTCTTCCAATTATAAAATGTGGCCTTGCTAATTTCCAGCTCACGGCAGATGTCTTCGGTCTTTCTGCCTTCTTCGCCCTCTTTGAGTGCTCGCACAATCTGTGTTTCTGTAAAACGTGTCTTTTTCATCTTATTACTTAAATCTAAACATTTATGTCCAGTTTTAAGCTGTTGGATTTTTTGGAACACTTACAGAGGATCAAAAACCAGTCTATAAATCCGTGAATGAAGAAATGGGATATGAAAACCTGCTATCTTTCCAGGAAAAATGGGGCAAGAATGGTGTTAATCCCACAAATTTTTGTGGGATTAACACCATAAACAACTAACTTCATCGAAAATCTAATAGTGTCTCCTCAGTACTCTTCAAAAACTCTTCTATGTTAAAACAATATCGTTTATAGACGTTTTGTTCATCACAAAAATAGGATATCTCTCCCTTTCCATCATTCAGCCCAATATAATACATAGGTGTAGGTGTCCCCCTCAAACGAAATTTAAAGCTTGAAAAACATTCCTCCAACTCGTTGTAATACCTAAACTGTTCGTCTTCATTGAAGAAAAATGATCTCTCATAACCGAGATCCCGTAATTCAGCTATAGATTTATTTTCATCATTAAGAACACCTAAATTTTTGACAGCCAATAAATCCCTAGCCTCATCAAACCACTCTACAACTTCAATGATATCCCACTCCCAGTTAAGAATATATTCGACTTTCTTATCTAATTCGTAACATATTTGAATTATTCCCCAGACTTCATTGGGGGGCAACTCTTCCTCGTATGGACTCTCCTTCTTTTCAAGATGAAAATACAATTTACCACAATTCATTTTTTTACTTATTTTTTATCAATTTTTTGTATTCTGAATTAGTCATAAAACCATCTCTTAATCAACCTTTAACAATACTACTTCTTCCATCTTTCATATCTGAATATGGAATAGGGTAACCATGCCAACCGCCAACGTTATCAGATTGAAATTCGTATATTTTTCCGTATTTAATACCTTTTGAATTTATATCATAAAATTCTGTCTCAAATTTTTGAACACTATTAACAGTTTTGCATCTCGCCCTTTTGCCCGAGCCAAAAGCTGCAAAAGTAAAATTAAATGCTGCATAACCAGTCTCATACAACGCAGTAGTCAAGACCCTAGCAATGAAAAATGGACTGTTGATTTCATCTTACAAACGGACCACCGGATTATATCCGAAAGTCTATAGAGTGCTTGCTAAAAATCCTCAATACTGATGTGATTGACCTCTATAATATGCACCGCCCCGTCCCCAATGTGTCATTGAGGATTATATACTGGAAAGCGTAGTCGATTGAACTGAACTTTCAGCAACCACAAAACTATCAGCGGGAAACGAAACCTCGTCTATTGCAATTATGCTAATATAGGCTGCCTTTTCTGTTTCTTTATTTAATATCAAGGTATGCACTTTTAAAATAAATTTTCATGTTGGCTCTTTGCTTCTTTCTCCGCAAAATTTCTTGTCCGTCCGCTGCACCACTGCTAGAATAATAGTCACCACTTTTAAAGTCCACATATCCATAAATAACTTTCTTTTTTGTAGAGTCTGGAATTTCTGATAGAATAATTTTTGTATCTGTGCACGGCACTTCAAGTCGAAAAATCAAACTGTCCTTTTGGTTATATGCGTAAGAAGGAAAGTCGTCGGATGCCAGCATGTGATAAAGTGTCGCCTTGCCTTTAACCATTTTAATTGAAAAGCCTGTCCCACCGAAAAGTCCAAACGCACCGTCAATGCCCAATGTGTCGCCTTGCCAATAGTAAAATGATTTAAAAACTGTGCTTTTATTGTCTTGCTCTTTGAGTGAGATACTCAACTTGTCGTCTTCGTAGAAGTCAAGCAACATACGGTTATTGTAAATTAAAATCTTGTCTTGTCCAGCGCCAAATTCGCTTATAGTGATATTTTTCTCTACTTCCGTCTTAATGTCCGGGTCAATTGTCAGTCCGGCCGTTGAATTGTCTTTTGTCGTTTGTCCACAAGCGCTAAGTATCGAGCAAAAAGTGATTATTATGATTAAGTATTTTGTCATTTGTGTTGTCTTTTAAGGGCAGCTACCTAATTTTTTTTCAAAGAGGAGGTACGTTGTATATTGGACAGCACAGATAATCTCAGGCACTTTGATAAAAATCAGCAAATAGATAATTATATCGTGAAGTCTCCCTCCCTTCAATGCAATTAGCCCTGGTTACTATCATGGCATTATACTTTTCAATCGGGCAAGGTTAATACACAAGCCTAATATACATTATTTATGCTGAATTAATATGTTTACAGATATTAACTTTCAAGATTATTACAAACTGTAAGACTAAGGTATGGGTTTGAAAGAATGGTTAGTTACGGGAAACTGTAGCTTTTAACTATTTACACAAGTGGGTAGACACATTTGGGTAGTATTTAATACCCTTTAAAGATATTGACAGAATATTATGTAAATTAACTCATTACGATGCTGATACGATAAATATCGATAGTGATAATATTTGCCAATTAAACCAACCGGATTAAAGTTAACAAAAGCAGTTTAGCTATTTTAATTATAATAAACATATGAAAAGAATTCTTCTATTTTTCTTTCTAGCAGCACTAGTGAGCTGCCAAAAGACGATCTTTAATGAGAATATTGACCATGGAACTCAAGCGAATGAACAACTGATCAAAGCGGGATCATACTTTTGGTCCAATGGACAGAAGGTTGCGCTATCCCCAGACAGCAGTCTTTATCTTGTTCAGCTCGCGTCAAGCGCAAATATCTCAAAAGTTGCCAAAGCAGGTGGCAAGAAAGTAGCGGTACTCTCGACATCAAGAATTTTGATCGGCAAGACGGATCTCGATGCTGATAATGTAATTTCCAAATCTGAAAAATCGGAAATTATAAGCAAAATACCATCCTTCAGAGTGCAAGAAACTCCTTTTAAACCAAATGGAAAAATAGTCTTCAAACCTAAATCTAATGCTGAATTGCCTAAAATCAAGGAATTGATCGGTGATCAGGTGAACATTAGTGATACAGTCAACTATGATGTATACACTGCAGATGTATCCGATATTGAAAATATACTCATAGTGGCAAACAAATTGTATGAATCTGGACTGGTAGAATTTAGTCATCCGGATTTTATTGCTCAATTGATAAAGACTTCTAATGACCCTTTTTATGCAAACCAGTATTACCTCAATCAAACAAATAATATTGATATCAACGCACCCGAAGCGTGGGCATTATTGGGCGCTACTACCTCCCAGGTGAAAGTTGCTGTAATCGATGACGGAGTTGAAGCACATGAGGAACTAACCGGTAGATTACTATCGGGATACACTCCTAAATCTTCTTCAGGTTACGGTGCTCCTACCGCTGGCTCTGCACACGGACAGGCCGTGTCTGGTATAATAGCTGCAAAACGCGACAATAACATCGGAATAGCTGGAATAGCGGATTTTGCCCGGATAATTCCCGTAAATATATTTTATGGAAATGAATCTTACTCGGATGTAGCTAACGCAATCAACTGGGCCTGGAATCAAGGTGGCGCTGATATCCTCCATAATTCTTGGACATATGACGGTACTCAGATACTTGATGTTGTTAAAAATGCAATCAACAATGCCTATACGAATGGACGAAACGGAAAAGGATGTGTAATTGTTTTTAGTTCCGGAAATTATCATCCTGACGGAAGTTCGGCGGTAAAGTTTAATGGTGTGGCATTCCCCGCAAACTTGCCAAATGTGATAGCAGTCGGTGCGGTAGCTAGAGATGGGGCAATAGCACTCTATAGCTCAAGAGGGCCGGAAATTGACCTTGTTGCTCCATCTGGACAAAATGGAGTTGGAGATGTATGGACAATTGACAGAATGGGAGCTTCCGGCTATAGTTTCGGAAACTATACTTCTACATTCTCTGGGACCTCGGCCGCCGCACCTGAAGTAAGCGGTGTAGCAGCGCTTTTATTAGCCAAATTCCCAAATCTCACTGCTGCCGAAGTGAAGAATCTCTTGATACAAAATGCAACTGATATGGGGCCTGTAGGATTTGACAATACTTTTGGATATGGACGAGTTAACGCATCAGCGGCATTATTGTCCGGACCGTCGGTAATAGACGGGCCTTCGCAAGTATGTACCGAGGGAATATATACCATTTTTAATCCAGGAACAGCAACACTTGAAGATGCAAGCGGAATTGCAACATTAACAGCTTTAGGAAATAATCAATGGAAAGTAACAAGAGTTGGTAACAAAGCAGGCTTTATAAAACTTAAAATTACCAATGCAAACAATTATACAACTGAAAAAACAATAGATGTCGGAGCAGCCTTTAACATTTCAGGAAGACCTATTGTTAATCCTGGCCAGATTTATACGTATACTGTTGATGCGTCTCTAGGGAATGTTGGCTTTTTTGTCGGCGGGGCAAGTGTAATATCGACAACTGCAAATACTGTTAGGGTAAAAATTCTTAATGCTCAAAATGGAGCTTTGCCATATTTTTATATTTCAGCAACTGCGCAAACCGCATGTGGCACATCTGAAGTTACTATATATCCTACAGTTCAAGAATATAATTAATAACATTGTATATGAGGCCTCAAATAGGTTATACTATTTGAGGCTTTTTTTTATCATATATTTCTTTTTACTTTTTTGAGGATAATCGTTTCAAGAGCTCATTATGAATAAGACAATATTTACCATCCTGTTTGTTTTAGCGGCTGCTGTCGGCTTTCCGGAAAGAAAACTGGACTTTTAACCTGATCTTTATTCTCCATTTATTTTATTCTTATTAAGATTTTAAAATCCAATAATGGAAGTTGCAGGATACGTCCCGGATTTATTGTTAGGATTTGATGACACTTTAATTTTCATGTTTACAGTGTCCAAGATAAAACTTCGGATATGGATATTTCTTTTTATCAAATGATTTACCGATTGGATTAAGATAACCCTTTGAAATCAAAATTTCTTCGCCAAGTTGGGGATTATAGCTGTCAGACTCCAGTATATAATACCAGAAAGATAGTTGTCAATATGATGGTAAAATATGATCAGCAAAAGTTAAACGCTACAGATAATTGCCGTTATAACAAATGTGCGCTTTGTCTTTATAGTGTCTTCCATAAAATTATTTCCTTTCTGTTATATTTACAATATATCCTCTTGTTTTTATTTTGATTGCGTCATAAATTACGCTGATAGTTTTAAACCCTTTATTCCCCGTATCGTTATACAACGCCTCAATAGTCTGATCTGTTAGTTTCCAATTTAAACTTTCTCCAACTAATTTGTATTTATTACCATTATGATTTGTGTTAGAATTAATACAAGTTTAATTTTTCTTCATATGAAAATTTATAAAATTCATTACTTTTGTTCAAATTAACTTATTGATGAAAAGAATTATTGCCATAATAGCCATTATTTGTCTATTAATTTCTTGTAAAAAATCGACCACTGAACCCGAAGTTGAAGTGATACAAAAAGGGATCGAGCTGGAAACGCTTATACCAGAAAGCCTGGGGTCGCAAGGGACCAAATTATTGGGACGTATACTGGCACTTAACAGTGAAAAAATTACGGAACACGGTTTTATGCTGATAACTTCCAAGGGGCTAGGCGTTGCTGACACGACTTGGCTAAAAATAACAGACCAGGCGGTGGCCGGTAATAATAGCTTATTGATAAAAAACCTTACTATTCCCCCTAGTGGTCAAGCCTTTCGCCTTCAATATTATGTGCAAACAAAAGATAAAAAATATTGGGCCAATACAACTGAATTTGTCCCCACCCCTATCAAAGTAAAAGCGCTGGAAGATAGCAAAGTGACAATCGGACAACAACTGATCGTAACTGGCGACTTTGCCAAAATTGACGATACCTTTCGTATCTATATGCGTTCTCAGAGTTCTATCGCTGCAGATCCTGTCCCCTATACGCTGAATGCCAACAAAACAAGTATTTCATTTGCTGTACCGCAAAATTTGAAGCATGGTAATGAAATTGATTTTATTCTGGCGGACAACAGGTATATGTCATCCTTCCTGGCAAAAGTTTCTGTCCTTGGAACATTATTGCCACCAGAAACTTATGAATATAGTTATAATGATGTCATCCGCTTTTACGGCCAGGGCCTGAGTTCGAATACCGATGCACCATTCCAGATCATCATTGGCAATAAAGTGCTTCCCTACAGTGTGGAATATCATTTAAGTGACCTACTGAGCGGACAAAGGGGAAAAGAATTTAGAATAGGTTACTTTAACGGTGCCGACACGATTATCTTTCCGAAAAAAATAAAACTGAATATCCCTTCTGAATCGGTATTCCAGTTCTATAACACATTTGCCCATCCTGGAAGTACCCTCCGTGTGGATGCAGCAAATTTAGATCAATATCTGCCCTTGAGTTGGGATAAGTCAAGGGTCAATCTTGCAGGCAAAACAGCACAGCTGCAAATATTATGGGGACAGGATGACAATCTGACGATAGGAAACGTTGCAGAAGGCAACTATCCTATTGAAATTCTTACAGATATATATAACTACACAAGCACGCAAAAACTCCGTGTTGAAAAACTTAAACCCACTGGAATAAGTACGGGGCCAGTAGAACCAATGGCCTTGATAAAAGTTTTCGGCAACTTTATGGAAGGTCAACGATATACTGTGGTAGAAAAAGATGGATACAGCTACGATAACATTGCACGCAATGGAAGTCTTGAGGTGTATGCTGTTTCAAATACAAAGGAATTCCAAATCGTAAAAATTGGGTACAGCAGTGACTGGAATCCCCCAACCTGGATAGATACCGATCTTAAAGTTGCGATAAAGTCTACAACCTTTACTGGGATTTCACCTTTGAGCGGCAACTATAATACTAAAATAGACTTACACGGCCAGAGTTTAAGGGGCGCTACTGTCCACATCGGTGAGAACGTCCTGTACCCATCGTTTGATGATTATGGAAACGCCTATCTTTACATGCCCATGTATATCCTGCCGGGAAAATATAAAATATCAATTTTTCAAAATGGAGAATGGTTCACTTCTGAACAGTTTTTCGAGCTAAAATATTAATAGAAATGAGACATCTATATGCACTGATTATAAGTATGATCATATGCTCTCTCTCTGCTTGTGGCAACAAGGAGCCCTTGTCCAACGAAGAAGCAATTATTCAGGAGCCAATTATTATTGAAACTGGTTCATTCTCCGGCATCACTGCTAATCAAGTCACCCTGCTCGCCACAGTAAAGAGCTTAAACAAGGAAACCATTTTGGATGCTGGCTTTATGGTAACCAAAAGCGACGCCAATGGCAAAAAATCTGCTGAAAAAAATTATAGTATAGGTAAGAATGCCCAAATTGGGGAAACATCTTTACTGCTGAAGCCTTCCGAAAATTTCGAACAGCGGATCAGTTATAACTATTATTTTTATATAAAAACCAACAATGCATTTTACAAAGGTGCTGAACGCAGCTTTACGCTAAATAATATCGCTTTTGACAGCCAGCCTAAAAAATATGCTTACGGTAAAGAAACAATTACGGTGACAGGTAATTTTGAAGGATTGGATTCCGATTATAGATTGAAGGCTTCCGGAGCATTTGACCTTTTTGACATCCCTTACGTAAAAAGCGAGGATAAAAAATCGTTGCATTTCGAGATAGGCCCATCACTCAATCTAAATAAGGGTACTGAAATCGAAATATCTCTGGTACGCAAAGGAGAAAACCCCAATGTCTACCAACAAAAAGTGTTAGCGATTGAGTTTTTGCCTAAGCTAGATCCATTGGCGAAAAAACGTTACTATCCATCAGATATTATCCTAATGTCGTCTACAAACCTCGGAAGGCTGCACGAAAATGATAGTCGAATTAAAATTTTGATCAATGATCTTGTCCTTCCATTTTCATCTTTCATCATACTCTCTGACCATAAGACATTAAAGGGAACCAGTTTTCGGATCGGCTATTGTAATGCAAAAGATACGGTATATTTTAAGGAACCGCTGGAACTGGTCCCAGCTGATGAAATGGATGCCAGCATGGCTCAAACAACAATACACCCGAGCGGGGAATTTTCACTGGAATCAAGAAATATGGCTTTGTTTTTCCCAGATATGGAAATGACCCTAGGAGGAAAGCCTATTACAGGTGGTTATGATTACAGGACGTATCTACTCAGTATGGCAGCTTCGCAGGTACCTACCGGAGAGCAGGAACTGGTCATAAAAAGTCGTTTCTATACTTATAAGTATCCACAAAAAATAAAAGTTCAGGAACTGGCTTGGACAACATTGGACCGTACTGGCGGTTTTTGGGGAGAGACAGTAATTGCTCAAGGAAATTTTATTTCGGGTAAACCATATATCGTATTTGACCAGGATGGAAAAAGTATTGGTGATGGTATTGCTCAAAATAATGAACTGAAATTTCAGATCACCAACTGGTTTGATCAAGTGAAAGCCATCAAACTTGGTTATCCAAAGAGCTATAATGAATATGTAATCATTGATAAGACGTTAAATTTCACGTCCAAGGGATTTACTTTCGATAACTTTTATCCTAAACGCGGAATGTCCGGTGATATCCTGACAATTGAAGGAAAAGGAATAGCCTACGCCAGTAAATTTATGCTGGGTGACCGGGATCTACGACCTGTGATCATCAACAACAATAAGGTCACTTTTTCGATCCCAAGAATAAATGGAACCGGGAAAGTACGTATCAATTATTATATGAATGAAAAACTATACCAGAGCGATGACTATTTTGAACTCTATTAAGCAGATAACTCACAAGAACATCTTACGCTACTGTTGCTTTCTTATTGCCCTGACGTTGGTATCCTGTGAAAAAACAAAAACAATCGACAATAGCAATTCTGTGGCAATCGAATTGGAGACATTGGAAGCGAAGATAATGTCGGAGAGTGAAATCCAGTTTGTAGGAAATATCAACAGCCTCAACAAAGAAGATATCCTGGATATGGGTTTTATGCTCTATGATCTCAGTAAGGATCCGCAAAACCCGATTGAGATAAGTATGGGAAAAGAATCTGCCAAAGTGGGAAAGGTCGCCTATGCTTACAAAGCAAAGACCAGCTTTGTAGTGGGTCAGTCCTATGGATTTAGCTTCTATGTGAAAACGAAAAAAGCCTTCTATAAGGGCGAAAGGATTACCTTTGAGGTAGACCTCATCCATATTGACGACGATAATTTACACTATGCAAAAATCGGTCAAAAGGCGACTCTAAGGGGTGATTTTGCACAATTGAATGGTAGTTATCTCATCAGTTTTGGTTCGGAGTCCAATGAAACTGTAACGTGTGAAATTGCAAAAAATAAATCGGAGCTTTCGTTTATTGTCCCTGCTCAAAATAAAAACCATGGTGACTCCCTTGAAATCTTTTTGCTTCATAAAAAGGAAAACGGCCTCGATCAGTACAGGCGAAAATTGTTAACCGTGGGTCTGCTCGGAAGCGTAAATAAACCGGCATCCAATACCTTTTACTATACCGATGCACTGCCAATCTCTGGGCTTGGTATTGAAAATCCGGTCAAGGGTACCTTGAAAGTGCTGATGAATGGAAAATCAATTGACTACAGATCCGGACTGGTATTTGCTGATTTTGGCCCCTTCAAAGGAAGCAATATCAAGTGGGCAATTGATTATGGAAATGAAGTGGTAGAGTTTGAAGAAGCAATACAATTCAAAGCACCTTCCCTGTCTCATCTAAAGTTTGAACCAAATGGATATCATCCCACTGGAATTATTATCATTCATGATTTTGATTTTTATAAGTACTACGGGACTATCCTTCCTGAGATCCGAGTGGGAACTCACAAAATTACAGATGCTCACTTTGGACAGCAAAGTCTACTTTTTGATTTAAAAGGCCTCTCCGAAGGTCAATATCCTTTGGAGTTCATATCGCCGATGTACTCCGTCAAAAGCGATATGATGATTGTGGTAAAAAAATTCGCCCTCGATCCCCTACCCCGGAAAGAAGTATATCATCTCGATCAAATGACATTGACGGGGGCATTTATACCTGGACAATGGTATGTGCTCTCCATTGGTCAATCGTCAGAAAACTTTGAAGCTAAATCGGCTACGGAGATCGATATTAAGATCCCTCGTGTCCCACCCGGTGACTACAAATTAAAATTGGGAGATGCTCCAGAACAGGACATAAAAATATTGGATCCGCAGTTTACGGATGTCAGCCCTAAAACAGTATCTGTAGGTCAAAATATAACAATTACAGGAAAAGGATTGAATGATGTCGATATGGTTTTCTTAAACAACTATGCATTCTTTCCTTCACATATAAATGGGGAAACAATCCAGCTCCCCATTCCCTACACCGTACTTCCAGGGAAGTATAAATTAATGCTGAGGTTCAATTACGATAGTAAAAATTTAGATACTAACCATTACATTGAAATCCTGTAATATTATGAAAAAAATTAATGTACATTCTCTTTTTCAAATCTTTTTCTACGCAGTGATGGGATTTGCATGGCTAGGTTGTAGCACGAAGGAGGAAATTATCCCTGATACCAAATCAATACAGATAGAAGCTCTTCCAGCAGGCAATGTTACGGCATCAATAGTGACTCTAAATGCCGAGGTACAGTATCTCAATGATGAAGTCATCTTAGACCATGGTTTTATGATCATGGGAGTAAACAATAGTAATCCTGAAAAGGTATCACTTGGAAAGACGGTGAAAGCTGGACCAATTAATTTGGAGTATAAATCCAAATCGGTTTTTGAGCTCGATGCCTATTATTCCTATTATTACTATATACAGACTGAGAAACAATTACACCAAAGTAAATCCATATCTTTTACGGTTAAGGACTTTTGGGTAGATCAGCAAAGTGTATTGCCGATCACCTTGGGTGACACGCTCCATCTAACCGGAAATTTTGAGCAGCTGAGCAACTATAATATAGTAAGGGTAAGCAACATGTATCCCCAAAGAGAACTCAGCATAGTAAAACGGGACAAGAAGTTTATGGATATTTTGATTCCCAAAGATCTGGGGAACCATGGCCAGAACATGACAATTCTCGTCAGTAAGTCTAACAACGGGCAGAACTCCAATTTTGGAAGAGAACAAAGTCTGGCCAACATCAAACTGCTTGGGAAGGTGGAATTCAACGTGAATGGCCCACATTATTTTGGTGATGATATTTCTTATAAAAGTTATGGAATCCGTTGGGGCGTTTCAAATTTTAACCTTATCATTGGCAACAGAAGCTTATCGTATTTTGATGACAATGGCAAAATAAACCTTTCTGGGCTTAATATAACCCAGCAGTCTATCCGTTTGGGATATTATAATGGCGTGGATACAATTATTGTCAAACAAAAGCTTGAACTGATCCGCCCCAATCAGGACATCTTTGAAACGACAAATGCTGTTGCACATCCAAGACAGATGAATACAATGCGATTCACCGATTTATTCCGGTATTTTGGATCGGATTATTACAACATGAAAATCTTTGTAGGTGATAGTCTTTCTTCTGGACTTTCCTATTATGGTCCAGATAGCATGCACTTTCAAATACCCAGTCTAGCCGATGGTAGTTACAAAATAACTATTAATACGCCGCAATACGGCAATATTGTACTTAAAAAACCAATAGAAATTAAGAAGTTAAAATATGAGATCCAAAATAAAATGCCCTATTATATCGGGGATGAAATCACGCTAAAAGGAAATTTCTTAGAAAATACCAATTACGTTATTAAGATAAATGATTTTGAGATCTTTAGTGGGGCCGCAAAGAATTCCATGTTAAAATTTAAACTTTGGAATGCGGACTTTGGGAAAGAAAGATTTCAAGTTGGCATTGGTGGCGGCGATTACTACCCTATTTATCCTGATGAGGGTGAAACAATTGATGTACCGGGTATTCGGATCGATAGCTTTTCACCGGCTAGCGGATATGCTGGAGATATTGTGACCATAACAGGCAGAGGATTTGCAAATATGTACAGTATGGTGAATGTTTTCGTAGGTGATGTATCTGCAAAAGTAATTTCATATAATAACACGTCTGTCAAAATATATGTACCTATCACAGTAAGGAAAGGCCTAGTACCTGTACGGATGATGTACTACATTCCAAGCGGCGAAGTGGTAGCATCACAAAAATTTGAAGCAAAATAAAATAAAGAATATTAAATACGATCAATTTTTTCGCTATTTTGACAAAAAACTGCATATGCCAAATAGCTATATTATCACTGGGTGCAATAGAGCAGGAAAAACAACTACAAGTTATACGGTTCTACCTGAGATTTTAGATTGAAGAGAATTTGTAAATGCTGACAATATAGCAGCAGGTATCTCTCCTTTTTAACCCACAAATTGCGGCTGTATCAGCTGGGCGTATTATGTTGGAACGTATAGCGGAATTAATAAAGTCCAAAGTTGATTTTGCATTTGAAACAACGCCGTCCACTCGAAGCTATAAAAATTTAGTAATCGATGCTCAAAAAATGGCTATTCAGTCACTGTACTCTATTTTTGGCTCGACTCACCTTCACTAGCTATACAATGTGTAAAGAAAAGAGTAGAAAACGGGGGACACAATATTCCATCTGATGTGATAGAAAGACGATATCATCGTGGTTTAGAAAACTTGTTTAACATTTATATTCCAATATGTGATCGCTGGTTGATTTTTGATAACATGGATTTAATACCCGAACTAATTGCTCAGGGTGATAAATTTGGAGAACTCGTTTCAAATAGCGAAATTTGGTCAACACTAAAATCGAAATACCATAATGAACGATAAGGTAAATATTGAAGATATCAATCTTGCTGAACGAATTCGTTTAGGAGTGCAAAAGGCTTTACGAAAATTAGCAGAAGAAAGTGCAGCAAAGGGTGAGAGCTTGGTGGTAAAAGTTGATGGTAAAATACAAGAAGTACCTGCAAAGGAACTACTTATGACTTTACCGAAATAGTTTCTTTATATCGAGACCTATCCCCCTTATAAAAATATAGGCTCCATCCTATGAGGTTTAAAATCAAAAAATGAGCAAAAAAAAGAAACCTCATTTTGCTTTAATTTTATCTTTATGCTTTAGACCAAAACAATGAGGTCTTAAGTTCAAATACAAAGAACAGAAGCTTAAAAACGGTTTTCTTCAATTGCATCTAACTAAAGAAGACTGAAAAACAACAGACCAAAAATGCATATCCACCGTTCTATCACTATTAACAGAAGTGATATATAAAATATCATTTAAGTCATCATAGTAACATGTGGCAAATTCATTATTGATATTAAAGAGGTTTTCTATTTCCTTTTCTGGAACTAGGACAGCCCTACCATTTATATTTGCTTTATGGATATATAATGACTTGAAGGGATTCTCCTATATTCAACTCAAGTTGTTGCCGATGACAACTTTAGCTAAGGTATTGGTTTGAAAGAATGGTTGTTTACTGGAAAACGTAGCTGAACAACTTTATAGACTATTCATAATCGCTAACTTGAAACGGGAATTTATAGGGATACTGCATCTCCTGAAGGTTTGCCATTTCGCATTCATAAAAGGCCCGCCGGTTCTCCCCTGCTTCTATCTGCTTTAAAGGTCTTTACTGCCCCCGATAAGATCGAGCACAACACCACAATAGTTGGAACGGAATTCAGATATATCCTTTCAATTGGTCACTGTATCCACACGACAATAAGTATATGCATCATGGTTAAGGGCGCCGGCGAGCGGAAAGAGAATAAGAAAACCGGCTGCTGTCGACTCACTGGGCACGACTAAATCACCATGATTATCTAGTGCAAAGCAAATAGTTTTGGTAAAGAATCTATTGACCAATACATAGATGTCAAGGTCTGTATTTCTGAAAGAAACAAAGTTTTGCGGTTCGGACTTAACTTTCCTCGTCCTTTCACGCACGATATTTCCTAAGGTATCAATTAGTTTGAAATGGATTTTATTTTTTTTGGTGAGCTCCAATGAAGTTTTGTAAAGATAGTGCAGACTATCAGTTTTATAATAATTAGGTTCAATAAAGTTCCATAGACAATATTCATTATAGGCTGCACTCTTCTGCTGACTGCCATGATTACGGCCTATCATTTTCTGGGGATAATTATCAAAGATATATGTCTCCTTCAATTCTACCTTCGAAACGCTATGTGCCGCAGCAGTTTGTGCTAAATACTTGGGCGATATGGAAGTGCAAGAGATACACAAAAAAATAGATATCACTGAAAATAGTGCAATGACTACAGTGTGCATATTGTAATGTTTTTGGATTTCTTTCATAAGCTCTTTTGTTCCGTATAAAATCCGATCAGTAGCAATAACAACAATGGAAATTTTATATATGAAGTTTTTATAGAAATTAAATCTACTTAATTTATCCGTCGCTTCCAACCATAGTCAAACGAACTGCTTTGGCACTTTAAAAAGAAATAACTGGTGTATATTTTAATGTTGTATTAGCTCTAAACTTACCAAATTTCCATTCAAATAATTGTGATCGCTTAAACATTTCCTACATCCTCGCCTCATGGCTATTGGTGCGAGATCTAAAGGAATTTGCATAGCCCGCTCCTATATCACTAAAAATATTGGTGCCGATGACAACATTGGCAGCTATTGACCGACTTTGATATTGCCCTGTGGTGGAATGTTGCAAGATATTAAATGTAATGTAAACTGCGTCAGTGTATAAATATTTATTCAGATCCAAAAAGTTTCTGCCACCACGTCCGCCCCGCGTTTGCCAAGCTGCTGTTATGTGCAGTAATTTTTTCATCTTTCATTATTTCTGTCACGTCCTTAATTAAATCATCCACCATCGGAGAAAAGCTGCTATACTTTTTATGTTGAACTTTTATAATATGATATGATTTCTTAGCTGTCTCGTCTGATGAGCTGTTTGTGCTAATAATTATTCTGCAAAGTTGTTCAATACAATCTCTTACAATATTGCCGTTATCTGTTCCTTTTATTACGCGCCCAAGGATGTCAAGAGCTTTATTATTTTCACCAGTCTCAACATATAACTCTGCCAATTGTCGATTGTAGATGTCGGTTAGAAAATCGTTATCATTTTTTTTGAGTGTCAATTTAAAGGCTTCAATCTCTGAAGCTTTGTCGTCTGCATATTTCGCATAGGTCCTATATAAACCTAGTTCTTCGTAAGTCCAAGCTCTTTCTTGATTGGCCCATTCAGGTAATTTCGTCAAAAATAGTTCTCGTTCATTTGTCGAATAGAGAAAATATAGTTCGTCTTGAATTGGCAATTTGAAATTTCTGAAATAGGAATTTTTATTTTCTTTCCAATTGTCAATGTCTACTTGCGAATATATACAACTTTCTTCCGATTCTCCAATATACTTTAACAGTTCAGTTTTCTTTGGATTGTCCGCTGTTTTTAGATATTGGTAGGTTTCTTTAATGCCTGCCGAAACCAAATATTCTCCATCAAATCCAATTCCGCTGTCAAAATCAATATTTTTAGCTTCAAGAAACAACCAAACGATTTCAGGTGAATTGAAAAGTGTCAGAATGAAGGCACAGAAATATAAATTATCAACATCACCGTCTTTCCCATGTTTTCGCCACTCCTTTTCTTCTGCAAAAAGACATTTTACAATTTCATAGTCCGTCTGTTTAAGGTCATTGTAAATTGCAATATTTAGTCTTAATCGGTCAAAGTGTTTTGAATTTATGGCGTCTTTGTCAAAGCGATAATTGTCCAAAAGTTTTGGGTTCTGTCGGACTAAGTCGAGTTCAGTTTTATATTTTTCTACTACTGTCACGGTGTCTTGTTATTACTGTATATAACTCTCAAATATACACAATTCACCAAATTAGAAAATAGATTCAATTGAAAATGCTAAAAGAGAGAGCTAAATTTATCCACCAATCCAAAAACTTTTTTTAATATTAGATGCAAAGTGATACTTTTAAAGCGATGAAACTGACTGCACATGACCGACAAGATCGAACAATTTTTTAATGCGTATTTGACCAGAGATGTAAGTTCCGTTTACACAGAAGATGTTCCAAAAGAAATGATGGCATCCGAGGTAAACGAAGATGGCTGGTATGAATGGAAACTTATCCCCGGATCATTAACTGATGATGATTATAAAAAGCTCGAATCAGAATTTGGTGCTTCGTTGCCTGTTAGCTTTATTGAATGGCATAAGCGTTATTTCTTTGCTGAGTGTGACTGTTCAATAGCCAGACTCCCTCACTCCTTGCCAGCCCAACCGCTAGCGGAAATAATATCCAATCTTGACTGGTACATCGCTGAACAACTAATCCCCCTTGGCCTGATTCCGTTTGC
>Ga0213827_1000483_pt1 | contig 31629 bp, 45 predicted proteins | sample MC6MC0898MG_FD_180669 | JGI IMG/M metagenome (GOLD analysis project Ga0213827, IMG submission 180669) | Enriched soil aggregate microbial communities from Iowa State University, Ames, United States - MC6-MC0898-MG | ecosystem: Environmental > Terrestrial > Soil > Unclassified | place: USA: Iowa...
CATCGCCATCAATGTCTGCGCCTGCGCAATGCCAAGCTCTTTCCGCGCGAGCTCAAGCTCGCGCGAAAGGGCATCACTATGCTCCGCCGCAAGGCGCGCCTCGATCGATTGAACCTTCGACCGAAGACCGCTCTCCTCTTCCATCAACATTTTGACGCGCTCCTCGGCGCGCCGCTCCTGCACCATCGACATACTCTTGTCCTCTCGGTCCGAGCGGAAGTATAGAAACGCCGACAAAAGGTTGCACCCCACGCGTTCAGGATTCTCGGCGTGCTGCGCGCAGGCTGGCGTCAAAGGGCGATACGCCCATCCAAGAACTTGCGCAGACCGTCATACACTTGGCCGCCCTGTCCTGCGGCCAGGATATCTCGGGTATAGAACAGGACTAGGGCCGCCTGCGAGGACCCCGCAAATCCACCGGAACCGGGCATGTAGCCAATGGCGATGCGATTGGCCCCGCCACCGCTGCCGGCCGGGGTCGCATCCAGCGAAGTTTCTGCCGATGTGAACCCTGCGCGGCGGCGGTACAGCCGCTTTCCACTCGGGCCGAAGGAAGCAATGGATACTTCATAGCCGGATGCGCGGTCGGCCGTGCTGTTGAGCACGAGTTCCGTGGAACCACCAAGGTCAACTGCCGCCAGCTTTCGCGTGTCGCTCCGAGTGACCAAGCCGATGCCGTTGCTGCTGGGAATCAGGCGGAATGCTGCGGCGAGCGTGGATTGCTGCGCCTGGGACACGAGGGCTACGGATACGATGCAGACCGCGCCATTTTGCGCCATCAGTTCAGCACCGGTGAACGGTGTTTCGAAGTAGCCAGCGGACGAAAGCGACGATGCGTAGTCGCCCACAACAGGGGATCCAGCGACCTGAAGATTGCCGCGGCGGCCGATGTTATCCACCAAAGGGCCAAGCCCATAGCGGTTGCCCATGGCATATGCAGCGAACAAGTCGTCAGCAAAAGGAAGCGGCGAGAACTTACCCAAGCCAGTGCTGGAAAAGTCGTTGTCGCCTTTAACGACGATCTGAAGAGTAGACATTACAGGTCTCCTTGCGAAATGGGCATCCAGTTGTGCAGCGCGATCCGCGCGCCGGCGGGGTCGTAAACCATCCAATCGCCCTGGCTATCCCGTAGGCCACCCAGACCCATATTTGCGTTGCCAGCCCAGCCATAGCGCCAGCTTGCCACTGCGGCTGCGGCTGCATCGGTGCTGGTGCGGATGATCACCCCGGCGGGACCGACCTGACTGACCTTCACTACGTCGATCGCGGTGCCGCTGCTATCTACCAGCGTGAACCCATAGTTGGCAGCAGCAGTGGAAGCATCGAGCACAAGAGCGGTTCGGCTTGGCACGTCGAATTCAAGGACGATGTCCCGACCGACCCGATATGCCGCTGCGACCTTTATAGGCCGCGGCTTGGCTCCGTCGATCACCCACCGCTTCAGAGCTACGCCAAAATACGCCCCGAGCATCAACTGGCCTCGATTGGAGAGGTGAACCCCGTCACTGTGGTAGCCGAGCATGTAAGTGGGCGCCACCATCGCGACGTAATCGTCCTGCTCCGCCATCTCCAGTTGTGCCAACGCGATCGAGGGAACCTGCCGCAGGTACTTCCGGTGGGTGGCTGTTTGATAAGTGAGTAGCGGTAGCGGCCTCGATACGCCAGTCACCGCGGCGGCTTCGGTCTGAACATCAAGGCGGAACTGGCGGAATCTCAGCTTGAAATCGTCCGCGCTGGTCCCTTCAGCGTAATCGGACTCGCCCTCAAGCATCATGACAGCACCAAGAGCGTACGAAAGTCCCATCGCATCAGACCTGGCCCGACCATTGATGAGGTCTGCCCCCAAGCGGGCAAATGGCGGTGTTCCCTTCGAGATGCCGGCCATTGCTGTACCCACTTGGCCAGATGCGCTGTAGAGATGGCGCTGCGCCAACGACGACATATCGATTCCGTTCTCTTGCAGCAGCAGTTGGCTGAACATTCGCGCTGCAGAGTATGCGATGGTCTGGCCGCCTCCCCCGCCAGTGATCGCACCAGGACCGGCCAGAACTTGCCGCGGTGACGCCGCACTGCCTACGGTCTGGATTATGCTGACCTCGTAGGTGCCTACGTCACCCGACCCGGTCCCAAGCGCCGTGATTCGAGTGCCGGCGGCAGCGCCGCTCATACCAATGAACTGCCCCACAGCGAAGTTCGCCGTGCCAGCTGTCTTTGCTGCGATCGTCAGCGTATTGCCCGAAATATATCCAGTTCCACCTGCCGAAGCGCCGGTCGTGGATTCCATCAGAGGAACGAGGTCCGAATAAATAGTCGCCGGATCTCCGCTGTTGTCATAAGGCCGCACCCCGCCAGAGAACATCAACGCTTCACTCAGGCCGTCGGCGGCAAACGCCGGGCGGGCATTGAAACCGAGTGAAAGCGATTGGCCGTACAACAAGACGTGAACAATGGAAGCCAAGGTCCGGACCGGGCTCAATGCGGGCGAAGTGATACCCGTGAGCAGTGACTGGTTACGCAGAGAACCCTCACGGATCCTGTTGATGTCAGGGTGGCTGACCTTGTCAGGCGTGATACCGATCAGGATGTTGCCAGCCTCATCGGTCATCACCACACCGCCTCCATCGACGTCGTAGTTCCTGATCGCGTCGCCAGCCGCGGCTGCTGCGCTAACGGCCCCCTGCATTTCATTGATCTGTGGATGATCCACCCTGTCAGGGTAGATACCGATGAGGATGTTTGCAGATTCATCCGTGATGACCACTCCGCCGCCATTGACATCATGATTCTCCAACAGAGCAACGTTCATCAGGCCGTCCGACACGCGCTCCAGTTCCACCTTGTCAGCTTTCTGAGTCAATACATCGGCAGCGCGCCAGTTCAAGCCCGCAGCCACCATCACGTATCGACCGCTGTTCGGTACTGATATGCCCGACACTGGATCCGTGTGAGAACCGAGGTCTCCGATCACCGCCACCTGCCGGTTCAGCGGGATTTGACCCGCTCCAGAAGCCACGCTTGCGGCTGCCCAGCTGGGAAATTCAATGGTGCTTCCGTCGGCGAGGAACTGCTGGAAGTCAGCTTCCACGCCGGTCCAGCTTTTGCGAGTCTGCCCGCGGCGGTCAAGCCAAGTAGTGGCCGCCCCATTGATCCCCGCATCAAGGTTCTCGGCGTTGTCGTACAAATCCAGGGGCGAGCTCGAGCCCACCGGGTTGCCGGTGTTGTATCTGGTCATCTGGGTGCGTCTCCGGTGGTGCTACGGCGCGGTCGCGTCGTCGTATTGGTAGAAGGCGGGGTCGTACTGCAGGGCGGCCAGCTCGACGGAGCCGTCTTCGCCTGGCGTGAGCTCGGCCAGCACAGCGTCATATCCAGCGCGCGTGCTGTCGCAGAAGATCAGTTCGGGGGGATCGATGGTTGGGTCGTCCATGATCCAGGTGTTGAAGGCGTGGTCGCCTGGCAGGGCCGACGCGGCGATGGTCAGGCGGTGGTCGTCGACCCGGGCCGGCACGATCACGTTGGAGAGCGTTCCGTCCTGGAACCGGATCAGGCACCGCGGCGCCGGCAGGCTCCAGTCCAGGTACTCGCCCACCTCGATCAGCACGCGGGTTCCGTCCAGGCGGGCCGATTCAATCATGGTGCTGGTGGTGCTGGATCCGGGGATGTCGTCGAACAGCTTTACCCGGTCGCCGTACTGGTAGACCAGCCCCATCATCTCCGTCTTCGTGGTGTAGGTGAGGCGCTGGCCCTGGTGCTTCATCAGCCGGCGCATTCCGATCCGGTAGGCGCGATCACGCGTGCCCACGCCCTGCAGCTCGTAGGTCTCGACCTTCCACGGTGTGCCGCCACCAGGCAGCCGGCATTCCACCGTCTCTGGGGCCCACGTGACCTCATCGATGTAGGTCACGTCCACACCGTCGAAGTCGTCCGGCCCGGGCGACGTGAACGCCGTGGTCAACGGCTCCAGCTGCCGCTGCGGCGAGATGCCGCCGCGCCAGGCCTTGATCCCCTCCCGGCCGGCCGAGCACATCGAGTCGATCAGCAGGAAGTAGCCCATGCCCGCCTGCGCAGCCATCTGCAGCAGATCCAGCGCGCTGGTGCCGGACTTCTCCGCGCTGTAGTCGAAGAACTCGCCGCGCGGCGTCCAGTAGGTGCTCTCCAGGTGGTTCAGCGTGTCGGTGTCGATCTGGTCCGCCGGCAGCCCCAGCGAGCGCATCACGTGCGTCATCGCCCCGCTGATGCTGCGCGCAGTGCCGTTGTCATACAGGCGGGTCGCCTCGACGTTGAACCGGCGGTCCGTCTGCGCCGCCAGCTTGGTGCCGGTGGTCACCGTCAGGCCGATGGTGGTCAGGTCGTCGTAGCGGGTCGGCCGCTGCGGCAGGCGTGCGCGCAGGCCCTGCCAGAAGCACGCGTCGCGCGCGGAGTTGCCGCCGCGCTCGGTCACCCTCCGCACGCGCACTTCGATCTGGCCAGGCGTGCCCAAGGTGATGCGTTCGGTGAAGCCGAGCGAATCCTCGGAGGTGGCCGTATAGGTGTGGGTGCGCACCGACCACGGATCGCCGGAGCCATACACACGCCACGCCACCCGCACCGCCACGGTGAAGGTGCGCTTGTTGCCCTTGTCCGTGTACCAGATCAAGCCGCCCGGGAAGTTGAAGTCGTACTCGAAAGCGTTGGTCGTTTCGCCGTTGGGGCAAACCAGGAACGGGCCCAGCCATTCCTCGCCTTCCTGCAGCCCGGTTGCCCGGTAGTCCGTCGCGGTGCGCGCGGCCCAGCCTGGCCAGCTGTTGTCGACCACGCCGCCCTCGGTCAGCCGCTGCACCACCAAGGTCAGCCCGGAGACGGCTGCGATGCGGTATTCGCTCTGGCCGCGCGACATCGCCAGGGAGACGCTGCCGGGCGGCAGGCCGCCGAAGGCAGTGCCGCCGGGACCGTCGTAGGCCAGCGTGACGCGCGGCAGCGTCGCCGGCGTGCCACCGGTGGTGGCCACACCCGCCGTTGCCGCGGGGCTGGGGCCAAACACCGCCGCCGGCAGCCCGCTGAAGCTGATGCTGCCACCCGCGTATGGGCTGGCCGCCTCGGCGATGGTCACCACCCCGCCCGACTGTGTCGCCACCAGACCGCTGTCCACCAGCTGATCATTGATCGCGGTGAGCAGCACGCCCAGCGTGATGTAGTTGGCCACCAGCGCGACGCTGTAGCTGGTGCCGCGCCAGCCGATGCCGAACGTGACCGGCGTGCCGCTGAAGTCAAAGCCAGTGGCGGCGGCCGATCCAGTGAGCCGCGCGGGGCTCCCGCCGACACCCGGCACGGCCGGCGTGCCGGGCGCGTAGCTCGCGACGAACAGTCCGTAGTCCGCGCCGTTGTAGGTCAGCAGCACCGGCATGCCCACATACGGGGCCAGCTCGGACACTGCGCTCCCGGCGATGATCGAGTAAAGCCCGCTGGTGGTAGCGTTGAAGGAGGCCGCCACCTTCAGCGTCAGCACCGCGCCGACCCTCCACGCCGCCGGAACAGACGTCGCTGGCCGCTCCTTGCCGTTCGCATCGGTGACCGTCGCGTTGTTCAGGGTCAGCACGTTGCCAGAGACCGTCACCGAGTCGGCATTGATGCTGGTGGTCACGTCCGCGGTGTCGCTCAGGTCCAGGCCGGCCGTGCCCGAAGCCGTTGCGCCGACCTCGGTCGAGTTCACCCAGTTCTCCGAACGCACGTCTCCGCCCACGTCGGCGCCCGGCGGATAGATCGTCATCTCCACGTCGCTGCCGAAGGAGCTGAGCGGCGTAGTGCCCAGCCGCGCGGAGCCCAACGGGATCACGTGCCGGCCCTTGCCAACGCACACGAACATCTGCGTCCGGTAGGTATTGCCCCCCACGAAGCGCGAGACCGGCTGCACCAGGTAGTCGGCCCACACGCGGCAACGCCCCAGAACCTCGCGCACGGGGCTGCCAAGCCGCGCGGTGTTCGCTCGGGCAGTGTCCAGGCTGAGGCTATCGCCCTGCCCGTAGCGGCTGCCAGAGGGCATATTGGCGGCCATGTAGATGGCGTAGGCAGCCATGACAGCGACGACGACCCAGTAGACGACCGCGATGGCGCCCTCGTAGTGGGGGATCGGGTAGATGCGCACGTCGCTCTCGGCGTCGATCCAGGTGGACGCCCACCCGCCGGCCGGCACCGGCGCGCCGCTCACCTCGATCTCGATCGGGTGCGTGCCCTCGCCCGGGTAGCTCGGCACGTTGGACCGCAACCACCCATCGATCGTGGTCCTGCCGTGGCGATGGGTCTCCAGCGGCTCGCCGGGCATGCGTGATGGAAAGACCTGGATCACGCGTAGTACTCCACTCGATTGAACCGGCGTTCGAAGCGCGCCACTGGCAGCACGGTGACATTGCGGCCGTCGTTGCACTCCAAGGTGCACATGCGGCCATCAACCTCCACCAGCACCGCCACGTGGGTGACCATGCTGCCCTCGTAGCAGAACGCCACCGCACCCTCCACCAGATCGCTGCCGGCGTGCTGCCGGGCGGCCTCGTTCGCCAGCTCGGCGAGTTCGTCGCGCGTGGCCCCCGGGTACTCATCCCACGGCGCCAGGCCAAGATCACGCCGCACCTCGTTGACCACGCCGTAGCAGTCCAGCTCGGGGAAATGCCGGCCGCCGCTGACCCAGACCACGTCCAGGTACTTTTCCAGATCGATGTTCATTGGATGTAGCGCAGCCCTGGGTGTTTGGTGAGGTTGAAACGGTCGCGCGGCCAGGCCGTGTCGAGGATGTTCATGAAGCCGGCGGTCACTTGAACCTCCGTTGCGGTCCACTGGCCGCCCTTGATCACCATCGACAGCGGCCTCTTGACCGGTGCCCGCAGGTCGTTGCTCAGGTACACCCGAAGGGTGACCGTCATCTCCAGCCGGGCGGCCAGCGCCGCGCGGATCTCCGTGCTCACCACGCCGTCGATGTTGGTCAGCGCGAATCGCAGGTCTTGCACGCCATCGGCATTGCGCGAGGGCTTGGCCACATCCATGCCGCAGGCCTTGAAGGTCACCGTCTGCCCGGTCTCCAGCACCGCGGTGATGTCTTCCCAGCCCTTGGTGAGGTAGTGGGTCTTGCTGCCCACCGTGATCGCCAAGGTTTCGTGCTCCACCTCAGCGCCGCCAGAGGAATACAGCCTTTCAAGAATGCTCATGGCCTGGGCCACTCCCTGTTCGCCGCCACGTCGATCACGCTGGCCTGGAGGAAGCCCTCCGGGTACTCGGACCAGCCATCTGCCAGCAGCGGCCGCAGGTGGATCTCCAGCGGTGCGGTGATCAGCCAGCGGTTGCTGTTGGTCAGCGCCGGCCCGTCATAGATCTCGGTGAATCGGCTCTTGTAGTAATCCATTCCCAGCGGGGTGCGGAGGTAGCAGGCAAACCAGGCGACACCGTCGCTGAGTCCCTCCTGGAACCACTTCTCGAACAGGGCGGCCTTCTTGTCGTCCAAGAGCCAACGGACTTCCACCTGCGTGGGCGTGGCGGTGTACGCACGCCTCGGCATGGAACGGCCACTGACGAACGTGGACCGCTTCAGGGGCGAGACGGGGCGCAAGCCATACCCATCGCGCAGCGGCTCGGGCAGCCACTGCGGTTGCATGATCAATGCCATTACCCGACCTTCCTTCTGACGTTCCAGTTCGAGCGCATCGCGCGGGACTGCGGGCCGGTGCCCGATGTGGTGTCTGCAACGCGGTCCTTCCGCGCCAGGGTCACCGCCCGGGTGACGGTCTGCTCCAGCATCAGCCGCTCCCGCTCACTGATCGAGCCGTTGACGTTGAAGTTGAACTCGTTGTTGTCGCCACCGCCGCCGGTGCTGGTATCGCGGGCCACCCGCTCCAGGGTGGCATCCAGCTTCGCGCTGGTGGCTGCGGTCGTGACCCGCTCGCCCTTCTGCAGCAACCAGGTGCCGGTCTCGGGCACGCTGTCGATGCCGTCGTGCGCCATACCAACCGCTGAGATGCTGGAGATGATCCCGGCGGTGGCTGCGGCCACCGATGCGATCGCGGCCAGATTGGCCGGCCAAGGATTCTTCGCTGCCTCCGCCATGCCCGCTTGGATCGCCAAGGTTGCCTGCGCGATCGCGGCCGCCTTCTGCGCCACGAAGGCCACCTTGTACAGCGCAGACTGCTCGCCGAAGCTGTTGCGCATGATGTCTGTCACGCCGCCAAGACCCTGCTGAGCAGCAGTCAGCGTGACCTGCCAGCGGGAATCGTCCAAGGCCTGAAGGCGCTTTTGATGCTCGGCGCGCATCTGCTCTTCCTGAGCATCCCATTCGCCCTCAAGGTCCGCACGCGCCTGACGATACTCATTCAGCGCTTCCAGCTGTGCCTCATACCTCGCGTTCTCCTGCTCCATCGCCTTGTCGATCTTGGCGAATTCGCCGGCCGCGCCACCGTACAGTGCATCCGGTCCATTGAAGCCATCGGCACCGGTGCCGCCGACCTGGTCCAGCGCGCGCCGAGCGGTCGCAGCGTAGTCAGAATCATTGGCAGCGCCGGCTGCCGCAGCGGCCTGGATGACCTTCAGGCGCTCGCGCGCCAGGTCTACGCCCAGGCTGTCCTCTCGGTTCAGCTCCTTCCGCAGCTTGGCAAAGTCTTCCGAGGCCTTGGCGGCCTGCTCGTTGGCGTCCCTGACCGCGTTGAGTCGATCAAGCTCGATGGCCCCTAGGCGCAGCGCCTCTTGCTGCTCCGCATTGAAGCCGCGCAAAGAGCCGACCGCCAGCTCAAAGTTGAGCTTCTGCAGCTCTGTCGCCTTGGCCGACTTGTCAGCGCTTGTGTCAAACAGCTCGATCTGGCGGCGGAGCTGAATGTCAGTCGACTCGAACGACCTCTGAAGCGCCTGCCGCGCCGATTCCGCTGCGCGGGCTGCCGCCTTGGCGGCCGCGTCCTTCTTCTTCTGCGTTTCAGCTTCCTTTTTTTCCGCTTCTGCCGCCGCTGCAGCGGCTTCTGCGGCTGCACGTGCCTGCGGGTCACCGGTAACGCCTTTGCCAGAGTCGACTTCAGACTGACCAGCTTTCGCCGCTTTCGCCCTTGCTTCCTCGACCCATTTCCCAACCTGGGCGTATTCGTTCTGGACCTTGCCCTTCGTTTCGCTATCGAAGAGCCCTGGCCACGTGCCCAGGGTGCTCTTCAGCCTCGCCTGCCGCGCCTCCAAGGCCGCTAGAGAATCGTCCTCATCCACCGGAAGGAATCCCTTCCCGCTGAGCCAGCCGGGGTATCGCGCCCCCAACTCCACCAGCTTACCCAGCGCAGAGACGGCCTTCAGAGCACCCGAGATGATTACATCGAAGCCCTCGCGGACCTCAGGATCATTGAGGACCTTGGTCAAATCATTGACCGCGTTGGTAGCCGCTTTCAGGCTCCCGCTGTTGCCTGTCGTGAGATCGTCGAGCGTGTTCCTCAGCGCCTGCAGCGCGCCGCCGAACGTGTCCCGCGCGGCCTGTGCGGCACCACCGTAGGACTCTTCAAGGATCTCCAGGATCATCACCTGGGCCTCGCCTTCCTTGCCGGCCTTCACCAGCTCGTCGATAGTGCCGCGCACTTCCTTGGTGAACGCCGCGCCGAAGCCCTGCTGCGCGAGCGCGGCCGCCGCCTTGCTCGGCGATTCCAGCGCGCGGCCGATCGTCTCCGCCGACTGGCTCACACTGATACCCAAGCGTGCCGACTGGTCGATGATGGCCTGCATGGCGCGGGGTATGTTGGTTCCCAGGATGCCCGAGTAGGACAACAGGCGCGTCTGGGCCTCGACGATCTCCCCGCCGCTGAAGGTGGACTTCGACGACAACGTATCGGCCATGTCGAGCAGCTGCTGGCGGGTGTAACCGGCAGCGCCACCAGTGGACTTGATGATCGCGTCAAGCTGCGCGACTTCGCGCTCCGCCGCGACCGTATTGCGGGCGATCAGCACCATGCCGGCCGCGATCGCCGTGCCCAAGGCGACGCCAGCGAGCTTTGCTTGCTTCTCGATGTTCTGGCGCCATTTCTCCGTCCGGCGCTCCGACTTATCCAGGCCGGACGCGAAGCCGCCGATCTCGGCGATGACGTCGATGGTCAGCGTGCCGAGAGAACGTCGTGACATGTGCAGTTATCCCCAGCTCGCCATCGCCTCATCAAGGCCGATTGGCTCCGCTTTCTGGTATCGAAGGAAGTCAGTTACTTGAAATGCCGGGGCTGACGGCTTGCGCTTGCTGTTGGCGAACAGGCTGGCCAGCAGGCCAGCGTTCCAGTCGGCGCGCATCATCGGGTTCAGGCCTCCGTGGCGTTCCCGGTATGCAGCCCAGAGCCTCACCTCACGAGCGCTGAGGCGTTCCTTCGCCACAGCAATGGTTTCGCCGCCGATGCCGTTCAGCACCAGCTCGCACCAGAACTCGTCTTCGGGTGTTAGCTCGTAGCTTTTCCCAGCGAGTTCACCTCGCCGATGGCGCTCAGCAGCGCCAGGGTCAGGGCGCCGTCGAGCGCGCCGCGGTCCGCATCGGACGCACCGGTGATGTCACCGACGGTGAAGACGGGTTTGCCCTGCTCATCGCAGATGGAGGCTGCGATACGGCCGGCCACGCTGTCCTCACGGCCGCCGGCGGCGAGCACGTCGGAGATGGCGGACTGGAAGCCCAGCGGCCGCACAAACACCGTGGCGGTGAAATCCTGCTTGCCCTGGCGCCAGCTGATCTCCCTTTCGACCGGGCGGCCGGTGAAGGCGCCGGCCTGCAGCAAGCCAGTGATCGACAGGGATACCGCCTTGCTCTTCGGGACAGACGTCGGCGGCGCCGACCGCTTGCGGGTCTGGGGCTTCGCAGCGATCACGGGGTGATCTCCTTACGAAGCCAGACGCCAGCACCCGAGCGTTGCATGCTGGCAGCCGTAGACACCACCGCATTGCCCTGAAAGTCGAATGGGAAGTCGGCCACGTAGGCGTTGAAGATGTACCAGGTCCGCGTTTTCGGCAGGACCATTTCCGGCTCTACACTTCGAACGGCCGTCGCTGCCGCGCCGTTTCCGGCACCACCGGTAAACGTGATAGTGGGCACACTGGTGTATCCGGTGCCCGGATTGGTGACCGTCACGCCGATCACAGCGCCGCTATCAACGATCGCGGTCGCGGTGGCGCCGGTGCCACCGCCGCCGGCCAGAGCGACTGTCGGCGCGCTCGTGTAGCCGGTGCCGCCACCAGTCACGTTGATGGCGCGGATGGAGCCACCCGCCGCAACGGTTGGCGCGATATCCACGCCGTCAGACCAGCCGATGGCCCACTGGGTCAGCTCATCGGAATCGTCCTCGCTGAGCTCCCACATCAGGTAGTGGCTCTCGTTGCGCGGGTCAGCGTTGATCGTGACAGACGCTTGGCCCGGAGTGCGCAGGCCCTTCTTGTACGTCCGCGCCTTGGTCTCGGACAGGCAGGTGTCCTCGATCTGGTCCGCCGGGTTCGCGCCCGGGTTGAAGTTGGTGATGCACTCGATCTCGCGGATCTCGCCATTGATCAGGCCGTACAGCTGGGTGCCTTGCGTCAGCATGCTCATGAATGTCTCCCTGCGGGCATAAAAAAACCCCGCAGTGCGGGGTGTGGGTGGGTGAAACGGACGAACGTCTTCAGCGCGGCACGAGCCAGTCCACGTCGAACGAGTAGCGATACAGCTTGGTTTCGGGGTCTTTCACCTGGTCACCCCAGCGGGTGACATAGGCCTTGCCCTCGACCGCGTCGCGGATCGCCTCCGCGGCCGGCAGCAACGAGACCGGGTCGTCGCTGTAGACGTCGATCTGCAGTGAGTAGCCGTCCACGTCAGGACGGTCGCGGAGGTACTGGGCCGGCTCTCCGCCGATGGTCTGCCAGACGACGTAGGGTCGTGCCGGCGGCTTCTCGACCAGTCCAAAGGGATAAACCCGTGTGGGGTTGGCGCCGAACAGAGCCAACACCGCCGCGCTGGCGGTGCAGGCCTGGAAGATGGGGGCGATCACTTCTTTGGTCCCTTCGCCTGCTTGGCAAGTGCGCGGTCGAGCGCGCGGTTGAACTCGAGCGCGAAGGTGTCCACCGCCTTCTGCCCGGCCTGCTCGGCCACCGGCCGCAGGAACGGCCGAGCCGCCACCTTGGCCGTGCCCAGCTCGACGTGGCGCCAGTACCAGGTGTCGCCACCGGGATTGCTGGAGCTGCCATCCGTGGCATACGTCTGTCCCGTGCGCCGCTTCCGGCGATTCTCGCGGGTTCTGCCGTACTGCTTTGCACCGCCGAGCACCCCCAATCGGAACGCCAACTGCCCGTCTCGCTTGAACGCCCTGCCGTCCCAGCGCAGATCAATGTTCTTCCAGATCGCCTCGCCGGTCTCGTAGTCGTCCAGACGGCGAGCGTTGCTCTGCGCCTGAGCACGCAGGACGGCGGTCGCCTTCCGCAACGCGGCGCGGCCACCCTTCGCATTGGCCTCGTTCTTCAGCTGGGCCATCTTCGCCTTCACGCCGCCCAGGCCGCTGACGTCGAACCGGATGTTGTCAGCCATCGTTGACGCCCTCGCTGCACGGCAGCGTCATGTATTCCAGCCCGCTGACCGGATCGGCCAGCACGCCGTGCACGTTGTAGATCTGACGCCGGTGGATGACGCGGCTCTTGTCAGTGACCCCGGCACGGTGCCGGATGGTGATGCGAGTGGTCACCTCGCTATCGATCGCCTGGGCGGCCACGAACTCGCGGACGGACGCCGGCACGACTTCGGCGAACACCGTGGCCAGATCGATCCACGTCGTGATGGATGCGCCGGATCTAGGATCCTGGCTCTCCACGGGGTTCTGTATCAGGACCCGGTGGCGGAGGCGGCCGGCGGCGATCACCGCGGCTTCCCGCTCATGTAGGTGCCGGCCTCCGGATCAGCCTCCACGTCCTCACTCTGGCAGACGTAGTCCATCAGCCGGTTGGTCGCCTCCGCGTTCTCCGCCAGCGCTTGCGCCAGCGCCATCATCGCTTCCGCCTGCGCCAGCTGTGCTGCGGCCGACGCCTTCAGCGCTTCCGACAGCTCGTCTTGCTCGTTCATGGGCAATTCCCATCCATTTCAACAGCCAGGCCCTGCGCTGCAGACAACCTTGGCAGGCCACGTCAAACCCCGAGCCCGACCCGGTAGGGCCAGAGCAGGCTGCGGGTGCCTTCCTTCATCTCCGACACGATGGTGCCGGTGACAACGTTCTCGCGGTTCGCGTACAGATGCCCGAGGGTGAGCAGCACCGCTGCCCGGATCGCGTCATTGGCGACAATCGGGTCGCAGCCCGCGGTGCCGTTTAGCACCGCGGCGGCCAGAGCATCCTCGTCCTCATAGACGCGACGATTCAAGAAGTCCTGGGCGGCGTCTTCAGCGGCGCCGCCGTACAGGGTCAGCATCTGGTCGTCGTCGCTATCGACCCGGCAATGCTGCCGGGCCTGTTCGATGGTCACCAGGCGCATGGCTCAGGCCTGGGCCTGCGCTGCGGCCTTGATGGCGGTTTCAATCGCTTCAACCACCGTGGCACGAGCTTTGTCGCCCTTGGCTGTTTCCGCCTTCAACGCTGCGTCAAGCCGTGCGAGGTCGGTAACCGCTCCGATCGCCGCGATGGCGTCGGCAGCCTTCTGGCGGACCAGCTGAGCACCATCGTTGCTCTCGCTGGTCGGCGCCGCGGGGCCACCGCCGGCCGGGGCGGCCTGCCCAGCCAGCTTCACGAGGCCGCGCTTGGCCAGCAAGTCTGCGTGCTGGGCGGATACGTCGAACTGCGCGCCGCAGCTGCGGCTTCCGTGGTGTTCGAACGAGGTGAGTGCAATGACCTTGGCCATTTTTCGGTTCCTTCGTCAGGGGAAGCGCCCGGGGGCTACCGGGCGCTTCAGGGGATCAGCCGCCGGCGCCCGCGCCATCGGTGACCGGCAGGCCGTCGAAGCCGCCCTTCACGAGGGCCTCGGGGCGGAAGACGGTCAGGCCCACGTCCTCTTCGCAGAGGATGGTGACCATGTTCTTGACGAAGTTGTCGCGGTCCTGGTTGGAGACGGTGATGTTCGCCTGCTCGCGGTCCCAACCCTGGGCGGCCATTTTGAACGCACCGGTCAGGAAGTCGCCCATGTCCATCGCCTTGGTCGCCACGACCGGGCGCGCCCAGAGGCCCGGCACAGCCAGGCCGCGCGGAGTTGCGAACAGGTAAGCGTTCTCGGTGGTCTTCGACAGCTCGATCGTGGTCCAGTCGACCGGATTGAGCACGATGCCATCGGCTTCGTACTCGGCCAGGGTGACCTGCAGCATTGCGATGCGCAGACGGTCGATCGCGGTTTCGTTCTGCACGACCACGCCCGGGTTGGCGTACACCGAGGCCTGGGTGTAGAGGCCATTGATGTTCAGGCCGACACCCGAGCCCTTCAGCAGCTGGGCTTCTTCCTTCAGCTTCAGGCCGTACATCAGGCGGCCATTGATGTAGGCCTGAAGCTGGCCGGCATCGCGCAGCACCTGCTTGGACGCGCGGATCCAATGCGCGATGGTGGCGACCTTCGCCGAGTCCAGCTCGAACGCCAGATCGGACTCGGGCTTCGGGTTGGTCGGGTTCTCGGCGACGACGTCAGCGTTGTTGGTGAAGCCGGTCTCACGCACGTACTCGATGCTGTCCGAGGTAGTGGTGCCCCAGCTGAGCAGATCGCGCAGGAAGAGGCGCTGGTTCGGAGTGGCCACCACGCCCGGCACACGCTGCGGCTCGATCAGAGTGCCTGCCGAAGCATCCTCGCGCGTAATCGCGGCCTTCACCGTGAAACTGCCCTGCATGCCCGGGTTGAAGTTCCTGCACTCGTCGGAGGTCGCCACGACCTCGCCGATGGACCGCGCCTTCGCCGGCGCGCCGCCGCCCTGCTCGAGCTTGGCGATCACCTGCTGGGCTGCCTGCAGATTGGCCTGCAGCTCGCCCTGGGCGACCAACAGCTGGTCGACCTTGCCCTTGGTTTCTTCGGACAGCTGTGCATGCGCGCTGATGTCGGCCTTGGCCTGCTCCGCGTGCTTCTTCAGCTGTTCATTCACCTGCCCGAGGCTGGCGTTGATGTTCTTGATGTCGTCGTCGATCTGGGCCATTGAGGCTCTCCTTACAGGATGGTGGTGAGGTTCGCGGCCAGCGCCGCGGTGGTCGTGAAGCCGGCAGCGTCACGCTGGCCGTGTTCGGTGGGCTCGCCCTCACCGCTGCCAGCGGGATCGCCCGCGCTGGACTTGAACTGGCTGATCAGACGCATTGCTTCGGACTTGGGCATGCCGGATGCCCGAAGCGCTGCCTCCATCCGACGAACCGCTGACGCACTCTTTCCGTCATCGGTCTTGCTGATCTCATCGGAGTCGAGAAGCGAATCAGCGAAGCCTTGCGATACCGCGGCGCTGCCGCCGATGTAGGACTCTCGGTCCATCAGCTTCTGCATCGCCTTGACGTCTTCACCGGTCCGGGCTGCGTAGACGTCGGCCATGGCCTGGTCGAAAGGCTCCAGCTGGTCGGCGATCTCGCGCAGCTCGTGTCGGTTGCCCGCAGCGAGCAGCCAGCAGTTGTGGATCATCAGGAAACCGGCGCGCGCCACCTGGACCTGATCCCCGGCCATTGCAATGATCGAAGCGGCAGAGGCGGCGATTCCCATGACCTTCACGGTCACCTCGCCGGGGTGCTCTCTCAGCATCGAGTACATCGCCAGGCCTTCGAACATGTCGCCACCGGGCGAGTTGATGGCCACCGTCACCGGTCCTTTACCGAGCGATCGAAGAGCGGCTGACATGCGTTTGGCGGTGAAGCCACCACCCGTCCACCAATCCTCTCCGATGACGTCGTAGATGCCGATCGTTCGGTCCTCTTCGTTCTCGGCAGCGGCACGAATGCTCGAATCCCAGCGATCGAAGGCTGCCGGCGCGATATAGCTGCGCACGTCCATCTGCGGCCGTCCGCTGGGGACGCCCGGGGTTGCACGGATGGTCATCTCTTATTCCTTGCTGGTGGCGTCAGGCACGCCGAGGAAGGCGCGCAGGGACGCACGCGCTGCGTTGCCGTCTTCGGCCTGGCCAAGCTTGTCCAGTGGCGCCAACGCCGTCTGGACCGTGAGTACCGCTGCGTTACCGCCCATGGGCTCCCGGTCTTCCAGCTCGCGGACTTCGTCCCGCGTCAGGATGCCGTTGTTGACCATAGCGGCGTAGAAGGAAGCGCGGCCGGCGCTATCAGCACGGAGCAGCCCTTCGACCGCAAACTTCGGGTAGTACCGCAGTCTCTCCACTGGCGTCAGAAGATCCTTGCTGATCGCCTGCTCGATCCTGCGAAGCCACGGCCCCAGGGTGAAAGTGAGGAAGCCGATCATCTGCTGCTCGATTCCCGTGCCCCAGCTGGTGGACTTCTCGCTGTGACCGACCATGAATGGCGGTACGCGGAACCACCGGCAGATTTCCTCAACCGAGAATGCGCGTGACTCGAGCAGCTGCGCGTCAGACGGGTTGATGCCGATTGTCTTGATTTCTGACCCGGCTTCGAGGATGACCGGGCGGCCGGCATTGACCGCGCCGCTCAGCGCCTCCAGGGTCTCACGCGCGTCATCCCGTTGGCCGGGCTTCAGAGTGCTCGGATAGGTGATTGCCGTGGTCGGCAGCAAGCCCTTGGAGAACGTCGAACTAGCAGCCATGTCGGCACCAATCGCCGCGCCGAACACTTCCGCACCGTAGCCGATGACGGAGACGCCCTCCTTTCCATCGAGTGAGAACCCAGGGATGCTCCACACCCTATCGTTGGGAATCTCACGCTGCCTGCCGTTCTCGTCTGTGTATCGCCATACCTTGACGCCGTCGCGGCGGAACGAGGTAAGGCGGTCCGGGTGCAGGAACTGGAGCCCGACCACCTTGTCTCCGATCATCAGCTTTTCGCAGCGAGCGTTCCCGCGCAGGAGCATCGCCGCTACGCTGGCCTCCCAGTGGACCGCGGCAGTGGTGTCCGCATTGGGTTGATCGTGGAGAATGAACTGCAGCGGATGATGGCTCGCTACCCGCTTTCCGCCGCTCGTCTTCTCGTACATCGAGAGTGGCAGCGTGGAGATGGTCTCCGAAATGAGGCGGACGCAGGACCAGACCGCAGATAATTTCAACACCGTCTGGTGGTTGACCGGAACGCCAGCGGCCGAATTGGACCCGAAGAACTCCGACCAGAAGTCGCCATCCGTCAGGTGCACGGGCACGCCCAGCCATTTCAGCGCTGCAGCACGCAGTCGGCCCAGCTTGGCTGCCCTGGGCTTCATCCGATCACCGGGCTGGAGATGAAGTCGCTGGCGTCATCCTGGACAGCGGTAGGCATGCTGAGACCAATCGCCATCAACAGTGTTGCCATGTCATCGATCTTGTCCGGTGATCGCTTCTTATCGGGCTTCATATTCAGGTTTCCATCTTTCACAGCGATGAGGTTCGAGGCACACCAGTTCAGGACCTGGTCGTTCCCGTGGCAGACCTTCTTTCCGATGTATGCCCGCTCCAGCTCCTGCATGGCTGGGTGGTAGTTCTTCGTGGTCTGGTTGAACTCGACCAGCGGGTGTCCATCGGCCAAGAGGCGCTGTGCAATTTCAGCTGCGTTCCAGCGGTCGTAGCCGATCGCCTGAGGACCGAATCGATCGATGTCCTCGCGGATCCTGGCCTCCACCACGCTGTAGTCGGTGACCTCTCCTTCGGTCGCCTCAATCAAACCAGCCGCCACCCAGCCGGCATACGGAACCACGCCGCGCTCCGTGCGCGCCCGCACCGCGTCCGCCGGGACGAATCGACGGCCCCAGGTGTAGTAGATGTCGTCCACCTTCCACACCAGGCGCCAAGACGTCATATCCAGCGTGCCAGCCAGATCGAACGCGCCCCAGCACGGCTGCCCTGCGAGCCAGTCCAGATCCACCGTACCGCCGCACTTCTGCCACTTCGTCAGATCCACCCAGCCAGTGGCGGAGGACGCCGGCCGGTTGAGCCGCTTGATCTTGAATTCGGCCAGCTTCGAGGGCATCTGCCGCGCCTCGACGGCCTCCTTGCGGATTGCCTTCAACAGGTGCGGGTTGGCGTCCATCAGCGGGTTGGCCTTGGGCCAAGCCGATTCGTCGAACTCGTCGTCGTCATCGTCGACGGCGAAGAACACCACCAGGAAGTGGTCAGCCGAATCGCCCAGGATGCCCTGCAGCACTTGCTTGGCGAACTGCCTGATTTCCCCCCACGGCCCCGGATTGGTGTATCCCTCGGTCGTGGTGTACAGCCACAGCGGATTGCTGCGAGCGCCTGCTGCCGATGTCAGCACGTTCAACAGGTCCGCCGACTTGTGAGCGTGGATCTCGTCCAGGCCAACATGCGACGGATTCAGGCCATCCTGCGTGCTCGCCTTGGAGTTGATGGGCTTGAAGGTTGCGCCCGTCTCCACACGGCTGATCGCGTTGGCCCAGCACGCAAGCCCGAATGCCTCCTGCAGGTCGGGCGTCTTCTCCGTCATCCGCTTGGCGACGTTAAAGATGATCCGCGCCTGGCTGCCGGTCGTGGCCGCCGAGATGATCTGGGCGCCCTCTTCCTCTTCACAGCACTGGCAGTACAGCAGGATCGCCGCAGCCAACGTGGACTTGGCGTTCTTGCGAGCCACCGCAAACAGCGCCGACGTGAAGCGCCTGCTGCCATCGAGGTTGCGGAAGCCGAACAGCTGCACCACGAAGAACACGTGCGACCGGTGCAGCTCGATCTCCGGCCGCGCCCATTTCCCTTCAACGTGCGGCAGCTTCTCGATGAAGTCGCATGGGTCGCATGCATGCCACTCATCGAACAGGAACGGTGGCCGCTTCCGCTTGGCGCGCTTGAGGTCCGCCAGGAACCGCTTGCCGGCCAGCCGAATCCACTTGCCGAACTTCTTGCCCTTCTTGTCGGCCACCGCCTCTTCGGCGTATGCCGTGGCGATACCAACGTAATCACGCACGGGTCTTCCGCTTCGCACCGTTGTTGGCGAAGGCGTTCCCGGTCTTCTCGACATCGCCGGCTGGCCGGACCTTGCCCTGGGCAACTGGCGTCAGCCCGAAGTCATTCATCAGGCCACGCAGCTGCGACACCATGGACGCCACCGGCGCCAGGCCCGCGGCATAGAGCTGCACGGTATTGCCGTGCAACGCACACAGCTGGCCGAAGGCGGACAGGCCCGCCTCCGTCAGCAGCTTGTTCGCGTGCAGGATCGGAGCGAGCCGGTCCCATTCCTTGATGGCGTGGGCATTCGGCAGCCAGTCCGGTGCCGGTGGCACGTCGGACACCAGCGGCAGCTCGGCGGCCGGCGTCGGCGCGCGGTCAGGGCGATCCGTGCCGGCCACCACTTTCAGCGATGTCGGTTTGCGGGGGTTCGCCATGTTCGTTCCGAGGGCGGCCGGTTGACCGCGAAAAAATGGTTTTTCTCAACTGACGGTGCATATAAACGGCTGGGCGCACGGTCAGGAGCGCGGACGACCTGAACTTTCGACCCGCCCCTCCCCCTCCGGGCTTCCCCGGCGGCGTGGGTGCCGATTTCCGTTCAGGTTCGTCCGCTGGTTGGCCGTGCCGCGCGAGGCCGGTTACCGAAGCCGCCGTCCTCGCCTGCAGTCTTCACGTCGTGGCAGCGCTTGCAGAGGGGCTGCCAGTTCGAGGTGTCCCAGAACAGGTCCTGGTCTCCTCGATGCGGTATCACGTGATCGACGATGCGAGCGAGGGTCACTCGCCCAGTTCGCCGACACTCCGCACAGAGCGGATCACGCTTGAGGAAGGTCTCGCGGGCCTTCTGCCATCGCCCACCGTAGCCGCGCTGAGCAGTGGTGAGGCGGATAGCCTCAGCCGGGACATGCACCACCGCTTCGACCTTATGCGGCCGGTGCTTTGGAGCACGCGCCGGCACTACCTATCTGCCCGGATCACGGCTTGGCAGGCGCGGAGTTGGTCGTCGGCGTCTCGGCCGATTCGAACAACTCGGCCCGCAAACTCTTCTCTGCGCTGGGTGGCCGCATCACGTTCGAGGGCGCCGGCTGCGGTCTGGGACAGGAGGTCGGTGTGGCACGCGGCGAGGTCGTTGCGCAGGCGGAGAGCACCAGAGCGCAGGTCAGCCACAACAGCATCAGCGACGGCCGGGGCCGCAGCGCGGTCTTCTTCATGCTTTGCTCCTATGGTGGCCATGGTGTCGGCCTGGGTGCGCTCGGCCGCGCGCGCTTGGTTGACCTGGTCCGCCACCGCGGCGCTGACGCCAGCCTGCTGCCGGAACTGCGCGCCCTCGGCACGGTCGCCACGCCAGGACCAGCCCGCCCAGAAGGACAAGGCCATCGCCACGGCGGCGAGCAGGGCATAAAGACGGATCATCAGGGCATCTCCGGCGGGATCACCGCGCCGACCTGGCGCATGGCCGACTCCAGCGACATAACCCGCAGCCTCAGTCGGTGAGCCTCTTCCTGCGCAGTCATGCGCAGCTTGATTTCCTCGGCCAGTTGCAGCGTGGTTGCCGCCTGGGATTCCTCCAGCGACTTCACGCGCTGCACCAAGCCGTTCAACAGGTCGACGTTGGCGTCCGTCTCGGTCCGCTCTTTGCGGCGGGAGAGCAGCGCTCCCCAGGTTTCCCTTGCCACCCAGAACGCGGCGAGACCGCCGGCCATCCACCAGGGGACGGTTTCCTCGGTCATGACACGACCACGCCACCGGCTTTGCGGTAGGCAGCGAGCAGGTCATCCAGCTTCCGTTCGTGCTGGCCGTAGCCTGCACCCGGCAGGCTGGCCCAAATGTTGCGGACGAAGCTGATCGCCTTGACCACCTGGCCGGCCTTGATCAGCTCCAGCGCCCGCCGCTCCCTGATCTGCTGGATAGCGATCAGATCCTGGCTGAGCGGGGAAAAGTCCTCCAGCCCCAACAAACGGCGGTACGCATCGTAGTACCGCGACAGCAACTGATAGCGACCGGCGGCCGTGGACTTGATGCCCAGCCTGGGCAGCGACACCAGCTCGCGCGGGTGGTCGGCGTAGCCGGTGAACAGGCCGCCCCCCACGATCACGTCGTAGCCGTGGTCCTTGGTGGGCTGCTTGCCGTTATCGGTGCCCTCGGACCAAGCCAGCATGTCCAGGAACGCCACGACGTTCACGCCGCCTGCTTGTTGGGGAGTGATGCGTGCCATGGGCTTTCTCTGTCAGGGCGCCCGCACCGCCGCCGGCTGGGCGCAAGGATTGATCCGGTCTGGGAAGCGGGCAAAGAAAAAGCCCCCGGCGGGAACCGGAGGCTTCTATGTCATCGTGCCGTTATTTCACCCTTTCAGGTGGCACTTGTCAATGGGAGCTTGCAACTCCCTCATTCAGCCATAACATGAACTATCAAACCGAGTTCGACCATGGCCCCTGTCCACTATCACTTCGATCAGTTCCCACCCAATAACCTTGAGTGGGGGCACCTGATTCCTCTGATTGGTCCCGCAAACGCGGCCATTGCGCGATACGACGGTCTGCTTTCAGCAATTCCAAACTCCAGGGTTCTGCTCTCTCCGCTTACCACTCAGGAAGCGGTGCTTTCCTCTCGCATCGAGGGCACAGTCGCCACCATTGGCGAAGTCTTGGAGGTTGAGGCCGGAGGCGACACCCCAGGTATCAGCCCCGCAAAGCGGGAGGACGCTTTCGAGATTCTCAACTATCGTAAAGCGATGCGATTTTGTGAGAATGCATTACAAGAACGAGCACTTTCCCCGCACCTTCTGCGCCAAGCTCACCAGCTACTGATGGCCGGCGTTCGCGGCAGAGACAAGAACCCCGGCTCGTTCCGAGAACAGCAAAACTGGATAGGAAATCCCGGGTGCAGCATCGACAACGCGTCGTTTGTTCCGATCCCTCAGGCGCACCTCACCGAAGGCATCGGTCGCTGGGAGCAGTACGTCGCAGGGGGTGCTCCTGATCCCCTGGTCCAACTCGCAATTATTCATGCAGAATTTGAAGCACTGCATCCCTTCATGGACGGCAACGGTCGTCTAGGAAGAATGATCATCCCGCTTTTCCTCCATTCCCGAGGAATCCTGAGCGGCCCCCATTTCTACATCAGTGCCTACCTAGACGCGAACCGAGACGAGTATCTCGATCGACTGAGGGCTGTATCGGCGACTGGCGACTGGACCCAATGGGTGATGTTCTTTCTGCAAGGCCTTCAGATTCAGGCGAAGGACAACGAGGCAAAAGCTCGACGGATCCTGGAGTTGTACGCGGAGATCAAAGAAAGGGCAGTGGAAATTACCCACTCCCAATGGGCGATCCGAGCGGTGGACTTCTTGTTCCAAACACCGTTCTTCTATGGAACGCACTTCGTGGATCAAGTCAACATCCCCAAAGCATCTGCCAATCGCATGCTGGCACTGCTCAGAGAGCACGGAATCGTACACACCATCAGGCAGGGTGTAGGACGTAGACCAAGTCTCTACAGTTTCCCTCAATTGGTAGATGTGGTAGAGGGGCGCGCGTAGCGGTGAAGTAATTTGCGGCGCATGAATTAGCCGCAAAGCGCTTCGCGGCTCATGAATGGGCAAATATGAGCCACAAAGTGTGATGCACTTCGCACTATGCGGCCATCAACTGTCCGATGAGCATCCCGTGAATTCTGTCTTCACCTCTCTTAACCAAGTCCAAGTAGCCTTTGACGTGGGTGGGCTTCCCGCCTGCCGTAGCTATCAATAAGTTTGCGGTTTCGAAACGCTCTACCTTTCGACGCCCTGCACCGCAGTAGTACCCGCGTAGCGAGGAAGCCATGCTTACGTTCTCTCGGGCGATCAAAGACACCAGGTCCTCAATCCTCTGAGCTCTACTGTCCGACTCCAGCGGCTTGTAACCCTGCGCCCTGCCTGGCATGTCCCCCTTGTGCTCGATCAGCACCTGCAGCACGTTCTTCGACTGGTGGCCCAGATAGTCGCAGTCCCGATGCAACGCATACTCCCTGCCCCAGTGCTCCAGCTCCGCGCGGACGTAGGCCCCAAACGTATCAACCTGCATTGCCCTGCTCCTGTCGCTGTTGGACGGCCGCTTCCGGTCCGCCCGTGATCCGCACCACCACCTGCCCGCCCGGCCGGCGCTCGTTGCTCACGAATGGGTGGCTGATGAAACGCTTGTCGTCGATGCCCAGCACCTGGGCGATGCCGTCGCGGTACGCCTTGAACCGCAGCAGCAGGTTGTCGTCGTCGGGGAGCACCTTGCGCGGCGCCTGGTAGAAATTGACCCACAGGTGCAGCCGGCCCTCCGGCAGCCAGGCGTCGCGCCAGCCAGCCTCGAAGGCCAAGACCACGGCAGTCTGCCGGGCTGCCTTCGTAGCTTTGGACCGATCGCGCCAATGCACCCTCGCGTTCGGCGACAGGTCCTTGCTCGGCCAAGGCAGCACCAGCTCCAGCGCGCGCTCAGCCACCCGACACCTCCGGGCGAGCGGAAAGCAAGGCTGCCTTGATTTGCGGCAGCACCTCGTCCAAGTACGCCTCCGACCAGCTGTACCCGCGTGGGTCGATCTCGCTCGAAACCTGATAGGCACAGCCAACCACCATGCGCAGCAGCTCCGCCGGCACCAGCACGTAGCCCTCTGGCTCATTGGTCTGTAGCGCTGCCTCGATGGCCCGACCCGCTTGCTCGGCGCCATCCACGCGTTGATAAAACGCATAGGCGATGAAAGGCAGGGCAGCTCGCGCTGCTGCTAGCGCGCAGGTCCCGGACGGCGTGAGGGCAGCGATGATGGCGCGGAGAGCGGTCGGCACGAACTGCACGCTGCCGTGCCCACCGTTACGAATGCTGGTTGCAACTTCCTCGACACCTGGCATTGCAACAGCGTCTCGATCCACCTCAGCAGCCAGCAGCTCCCGCGCCCTCTTCTCGATGTCCTTCATGCCGCGCGCTCCATCTGCTCCCAGTGCGCCGTCAGGCGCTGCACCCGGCCGCCACGCGCCAGGAACTGCTCCACGGTCTCCGCCGACGGCGGTGCCCTCACCGCGGCTGGCTCCGGCGTGTTCGCTGCCTGCATCGCCACGCGTGCAGCGCGCGATCGCTTGGGAGCTGCTAAGGCGTGCTGTGGCCGACGGCGGCTGTTCCGGGCGCGGCCCGCGTCCCTCTGGCGCTGACGCTCTTTCCGCTCCGCGTCGCTCAGCACCACTCGCGGCATCCCCTGCCCCGTCAGTTCGTACACAGGTCCAATCTTGGTCTCGGTGCGGGAAATGAATCCCGCGCCCACGCAGTACCGCACGGCATCGCGGACTGCCCTGCGCTGGTCAATCGTTTCCGCTGCACATCCTTCGCAGATCGCCACCATCGTCCAGGGCGCGTCGATCACGTTCGCGGTCAGCCAAGCACGCACGGCAGTCGGGGTCGGATTGGTTTTGCTGCTCATGGTGCCTGCCTCTGTTCGTTGATGAAGGTCTGCTGGGCTATCAGCTCGTCGTCCGAACCGAATGCCTCGTGAAACTTCTTGGACCAGTGCAGCGGCGGCCCCCACCGGTCCACCATCTGCTGCTGGGTCATGTGCTCGTGTCGATAGCGCTGGTGATGCCACTGGCACAGCGCGTACCCGAAGAAGTGGCCTCGCCGGATGTTTCCGGACTTGGCGTGGTTGTATTCGCAGCCGTAGACAACGTGGTGCTGGGCCATCAGGCCTTCCGAGAACCGAACCAGACAGGCCATGCACGGGCCGGTCTTGGCGAGCTCGATCCGCGCGGCCTCGGCCTTTGTCGGCGGCGGTGCGCTGGACCACATCAGCGCGCGCCCCCCTTCTGGTCCTTGTCCGCCAGCCGCCAGCCGTGCTGCCAGGCCAGGGCCTTGTCATCCAGCGGCTGCACCTTGCGCGGCTCCAGTTCGTCCTGGGTGTCCACCCACACCATGTGCGGGTTGGTGCTGAGGCCGGCGCCGTCCAACCGGGCCGAGTACCCGGCGTTGATCTGGGCGGCGTACTTGCTGCGGTTGCTGAAGGCTGAAAAGTCAGTCACGTGTGGCTCCTTTTGATCGTGCTCTGCGGTGACGCGGCGCGCGAGACAGTCGCCGGGCCTCGCGTTCAAGGCGTTTCGCCTCCGCCGTGTAATGTTCGTGGCGCTCTTTTCGGATGACCGGGCTGAACTGGTGTTGCTTCAGCGCCTCGTCTGCCGAGTCGCGGTAGGCCTGGGCCAGCTTCCGCAGCGCCGGCCCCTGCAGGCGCGGGTCGTGTTTGAAGATGTCCAGCTGGTTGTTGTCCGAGCGCATCAGGCGGCCAGCTCCCGTGCCAGTTCCTCCAGACGGGCCAAGATCTTCGCGTTGGCGCCCGGGGAGGCCTCGACCTTCCCAGCCAGCAGGGCCACCGGGTTGAAGGCCGGCGTCGCCGCGGTCAGCTGCAGGTGGTCGCTCACCTGGTCGTGCGCCAGCAGCCCCTTGCTCACCGCATCCGTGAGAGCCGCGTTGCGGCTGGTGAGGTCGAAGCCCAGCGACGGGGTGTAGCTGGCCGGCAGGCGCGCAGCCCGCGCATCCTTCAGCAGACGGCCGTAGGTCTCGAGGAACGCGGGCCGGGCGGCGATCTTGTCGCCGGCCTGCAGCAACGGCAGCGCGGTATTCCATGCCTGCTGGGTGAGCGTCGTCCAGACCACGGTGTTGCGCTCGTCGGCCGCCTGGATGGCCACGGCCCATGCTTCGTTCGGGGCCGGGTGGCCGTCGTCGATGCGCTCCAACACTGCGGCGAGGGACAGCCGACCCTTCAGTTCCCGGCGGCACCCGGCCAGCGCGCGCTCCAGCAACGCCATCGAGTAGCAGGACAGGTCTTGCACCATGTAGGCCGCTGCAGTCGGGCGCAGCTGGTCACCAATCACCTCGGCCGTGGCCATCAGGCCCTTGACCAGGTCTTCCTGCTCGCGGTCAGACAGCATTGGTCGGCCTCCGGCTGCGCAGAAGCTCAATCGCTTCATCGGCGGCGCTCAGGTTCGACTGGGTCTGGTCCGTGTGCCGGGCGCTGGTCTCGGTGACCTGGCGGTTCGTCGCCCACTGCGTCCGGTATGCCTCGGCCCCGGCCAGCAGCACGCCCAGGTCGTGCATCCGCTTCACGGCGTACTGCTCGTTGACGCTCAGGAACCAGCCGGCCACCTGCGGCGCCTCTTCCCGGCCCAGCCGCTTCACCAGGTCCCGCACGTTCGTGTTGACCTTGGCATTGCGCACCGGGTCCACGCCGTGCCGCAGGCGGTAGGCCGTGCGGTAGGCAGCCCACGTCTGCTTGCAGGCCTCCTGCATCTGCGCTTCAAGGTCCGCCTTCGACAGCGGCGCGGCCAGCGCCGGAACTGGCGGTTCTTCTGACGGTTCAATGGGGGTTATATGACGGTTAGGCGGCAGGGGGCGCACCTCCAGACCTGCGCCCGGTGCCTCACCCCCTGCACCGGGCGCATCCCCGGGTGCAGCGGGCGCACCCCCTGCATGGGGCGCAGCCCCTGCGCCCGGTGCAGTACCCGATTTCTTGGCCTTTCGCTTCGCCTTTGTGCCAGCGGCCGAAGCGTCAAACTTCGCCGGAGTCACCGAATACACGTTGCTGCTGTTGAAGCGCCGCTCACGGCTCAGCAGCCCCACGGCTTCCAGGTGATCCATGGCGGTGCGGACTGCCCGCTCAGACATGCAGCAGCGCTTGGCGATCGTGCCGATAGCCGGCCAGCAAACGCCGTCGTCGTTGGCCTGATCGGCCAGGGAGATGAGTACAGCCTTCTGGGTGACGCTCAGGCTCTGCAGCGGCCAGCACTGGCTCATGATGATCGTGGACATGGTTCAGACCGCCAAGGTGTAGTTGTCGCCGGGGGCCACTGGCCACCAGGTGCATGCGCTGCGGCCACTCACTGCGCACGGCTTCTTCGGGCCACGCCATGCGCGGCCGTCTTCCAGCAGCTCCGGCAGGCGGCGCGCGAGCATGTAGCGGTCGTGGCCGGTGGCCTTGGCCAGTTCCATGCTCGTCAGGCCGGGGTGCGCCTTGATCGCGCTGGCAGCACGGTCCTGCTGGGCGGCCTGCAGGCCGCTGGACACCACGTGCGCGGCAGCCTGATGGCTGGTGCTGATATCGGTGGAACGGGCCAGATGGCTCATCGGGTCGCCCTCTTCGGCTGCTTGCCCTTCGCCGCAGCACGCGCCACGTTCCGCTCCAAGCGGTGCGCCATGGTCCGCAGCGCGCGTGCCTCGCTCACCATCAGTGCCGCTTCGTCGCTGTCGATGTGCCGGTCAGCAATCGCGTCCAAGGTGGTTCCGGACAGGCGCCCCATCCGGGTGGTGATCTCCAGCAACTTCAGCTGCACAGCACCGATCTCGTCGGCCCAGCCGCCCTCCGGCGCCGGCGGCACAACGTCCACGGCCATGCCGAAGCGGCCGGCCAGCGCCTGCATCCACTCCAAGGCGTACTCGCCGCCGCCGGCCTTCTCCTGCATCCACTCGGTCAGCAGCTCGGCGATCTCGATCGATACCGACTCACCCTCCAGGCCGCGCAGCTTTGCGCGCAGCGTCTCCGGGTGCATGGTCTTGCCGCGGCGATCAGCCAGGAACGCGGCCGCGTCGGCCACGCCGCCGGGCGTCTTGCGCACGGAGTTGTAGAGGACGTCGATCCAGTTGAGGGCAGAGGTGCGGCAGGTAATGGGTTCACCTTGGGAGGGCTGGTGTTTCAAGGTTTCGGGACTGGCCCAGGTGGCGCAGGATTCGCGCCATGGACAACAACTACTCAGGGAAGGAAGGCGTCGCCCGCCTTGCGTTACGCTGGAAGTGCGAACAACACAGCCCGCAAGGAGGGCGACATGGACGATGGTTTGGAGATGGCATTCGAAGGGATCGCAGACGCGATCAGGGGCTTGCAGGCTGGACAGATCGCGCAGACCAGGGTTCTGAGAGCCCTCATTGCGTCGCATCCCGACCCGGACGCGATGCGAGCCGCCTGGCTGCGCTATTCCTCTGTATCCGCAAGCGACGCAGCAACTGCGAAGGTGCTGGACCCTCAGCGCTCGGCAATCCACGAAGCGAACGAACAGGCGATTGCGGATTGGTCGCAGCGCGTGGCGCAAGATCTTCGGCGGCCCTGACCTCGTCGGGCGTCATGACGGTGGCGCCGGCCAGTGCCGCGCGCCACCACTCCTGGACTTCCCTCACCTGCTCTTCGGTAATGGTCCACTGGATACCGGCGTCACCGCTGAATGCGGGCGCGGGCGACGAGATCTGCGGCGCTGGCCCTACGGACAGCAGCGAACGCAGCCAACTCGGTAGGTTCAGCGCGCGCATCTCAGGCAGCCTCCACGTTGATGATTCGGTCAGCGTCCGGGTCGCTCGGTACGGCCTCGGCGGCCGGCTGCTCTTCCTGGACGCCCAGCAGCCGCAGCACCTGCGGCAGCGCCGGGACGCCCTGCTCTTCCGGCCAGGCCTCTACCTGCTCAACCGGCAGCCTCAGCAGCTTCGCCAGCGGAGCGTCGGTCTTGAAGCCGAACTTCGACCGCAGCGCGCGCTTGCTCATCCGGCTGTCGACCAGCGGGCCGATCACAGCGCGCGGCGTCTGCACGACGTCTTCCGGCTCGGGCCAGATGTCCGGCCTAAGTTCATGCAGAGATACAGCGCCGCCGCTCTCCACATGCAGCAGGCGGACCAGGCCGCCGTCGAACCGCTGCCCTTTGCTGAGCGCCTTGCGCAGGTAGCCAATGGAAGTGCGAGCGCGGGCCGCGTACTGCGCCTGCTGCGGCGGGCTCAACGTGGAAAGGTAGGTGCGTAGGGTCTCCATGCCCCAAACAATACCCGCAGGTAAGCCCTCAATCAATACCTGCAGGCAATTTACTTGCAGGTAATGGAATCGTGGAATACACGGATGGATAAATACGAACAGCGCCGGGCCCATCTAAAGGCATTGGCTGACGACCTGGGCCGCGGCGGTGTTGCGGCAATTGCCGCAAAAATCGGCAAAGACGCCAGCTACGTCTCACGCATGCTCTACGAACCTGGCAAGGCCGGGCGCAAGCGCATTGGCGAGGACACCTTGGCAACACTTGCCCATGCGTTCCCGGATCACTTCGGCGATGGCCGCTCCGTCTCACCCGTCTTAGCGACTGAGACCCCACCCGGTTACGTTCGCTTCCATCTGCTCGAAGGAGCAGCCGGAATGGGGGTAGGAGTGGTGAATCAGGATTTCCCTGAAGTGATGCAAGTGATGGAGGTTGCTGAGTGGGAGGTCCGGCGCAAGCTGGGCTTCCTGCCCCGCCCAGGGCAGATTCAGATCATCACGGGGCGCGGCCCTTCGATGAGGCCAAAGATCGAGGACGGCGACATTGTGTGGATCGACACGGCAGTCGACTACTTCGATGGCGACGACTACTACCTGATCAGCTATGACGGCGAGACGCAGATCAAGATGCTCCAGAAGCGGGTAGATGGCATGTACGTCGTCAGCGCCAATCCGGACTTCAAAGAATGGCGGTGCGAGCCGGACGAGCTTTCCATCCAGGGGCGCGCGCTCGTACACGCTGGTTTCAGGCGTTTTTGACAGGGGAAGTTGATGAGCATCGTCGTTCGATTAGGGATGCTGGCTGTGGCGGGTTTGCTGCCCATGGTGGCGGCCGCCGCCGACCTCACTGATGAACAGCGCACGCTGGTGCAGGTGTTCGATGCACCCGGCCACGACAAGGCTGCGATCTACACCGCAGGGCGACAGTGGATTGCCGAGAACTTCAAGTCGGCCAAGGCAGTGATCGAGTACGAGAGCAAGGATGACGCGACCATCATCGGCAATGGCAACATCAACTACCCCTGCGCGAGCGCGTGGGAGTGCCTTGGAAAGCCCGATTGGACGGTTCCCTTCACCATGCGGCTTGAGGCGAAGGACGAGCGTTTCAGGCTGACCTTCAGCAACATTCGGCTGCACTGGCCGGCAAAGATCAACGCAGGCATACGGCAACCAGAGTTCGACGGCCCGGTTCGGAGCGCGAAGGACATGGACAAGATCCGCCCGAAGCTGTTGATGTTCGGGGATCAGATCAATGCGTCGCTCGTGAACCAGAAGGCCGGCGACAACTGGTGACCTGACAGGGCAGCCAAGCCCTCCTCCATCGCGCCCCTACAGGGGGCGCTCTTCTTGGATGATGCGCGCCTGGGCGGCAGCGCGTTGCTCGGCCAGTATCTCTGCGCTGAGCTGGTTGTTTGTTCTTACCTCGCGGATCAGATCGTTGAGCAGTGGCTTGATGCCGAAGACGGCGAACGGAACAAAGATCCAGAGGATGGCCAGGACCGCTCCGAGCCCAAAGATCAACAGCATCGCCAATCCGTACCCCATTTCGAACCCACTCATGTGACCACCTCCATGTGTTGTTTCGAGGAACGCTAGCAGCAAGCACCGTCGCGGTAAATCCAACGGCATAGCAGGCCGCAGGTTATGGCTCGTCGCCGCCATGGCCTTCCATTACCCGCGCGCGAGAATTTCCTTACCCTCGGGTATTGACACAAGACATACCCGCAGGTAATTTTACTTCGTCGCCCCAGTAACAGCCCATCCGGGCCGGGGCACGGAGACTTCCATGGCTTCCATCACCGTCAGCGCGCGCGCCATCCCCGTCGTGGAAGCGCGCCCCAACACCGGAAGCATCGTCATCAAGGTTGGCGAAGCCACCGTCAGCCTCGCACCCGACGAGGTCGCCCAGCTCTGCCAGGACCTGTCCCGCGCCTGCCTCCGGGTGCGCCGCACGGCCAACGCCCGGCGTGGAATGGTGCCCGCCGGCCGCATCGAGATCTGCCGCGGCAACGCCGACCTGGGCGAGGTGCAGGCATGAGCGCCGTCATCCTCCAGTTCCCCACCAACACCGCCCAGCGTGCCAACGGCGCCGGCCTGGCCGTGGCGATCGCTGCCCGCCGCATGGGCTATCGCCCGCACCACATCGCCCGTGCCGCTGCCCTCGCCCGCCGCGAGGTGCTAGACGGCCACAAGAGCGCTGCCCGCGCCGTCGCCGACATGACCCGTGACCTGGCGCACGGCGCCCGCAACCACACCCCGGGTGCCGCATGAGCTACTACAAGACGAACGATCCGGCCGTCCTGGCCGCATACCAATCCCTGAAAGCGCAGACCGCCGTCTTGAGGCAGCAGGCAAAGATCTTCGGCGACCGCTTCGGCGGTGAGGGGCTGGTGTACTTCTCTGCCAGCAGCCGTCGGTTTGCTGGCGTTCGGTTCCTGCACCAGCAACCACTGGATATCTGGACCGCCTGGGACAAGGATGGCATGCAGCGCCCGCGACGGAAGGCCAAGGCCGGCACTCCTCAGGATCGACGTGATGCGCTCAAGGAATTGATCGCGGAGTGGGAGGCGAATGCACCCACCGAGCTGGTGCCGATGGACCCGTTCTTTCAGTCCGTAGGCACGGATTGGGGCAACGTCATGTTCAACGGCGCCAGCTGGTTCCAGCGCGGCGAATGGATCTACTTCAAGACCGGGCTGAAGCTCACCGCCCAAGAGATTCTGGGCAGCGAGTTCGAGGCAGCAGAAAAGGCGGAGGCGGCATGAGTGGCGTCGACTTCGCCTTCGGCCTGATCGTCGGCTTCGCCGCCGGCGCCATCGTGGCCACCGCCTGGCTGCAGCGCCGCCACGACGAGCACTTCGCCGCCCTGATGGAGCAGATCCGATGCGCGGGCTGATCCGCCACTGGCGTGCCGGCGGCTTGGTGCTGCTCGGTGCCCTGCTCGGGGC
>Ga0213827_1000488_pt1 | contig 31478 bp, 27 predicted proteins | sample MC6MC0898MG_FD_180669 | JGI IMG/M metagenome (GOLD analysis project Ga0213827, IMG submission 180669) | Enriched soil aggregate microbial communities from Iowa State University, Ames, United States - MC6-MC0898-MG | ecosystem: Environmental > Terrestrial > Soil > Unclassified | place: USA: Iowa...
GGAGTCGATGACCTTGGTGTCGTTGGCACCGCAGAAGGGACAGTGCATGGTGGCAGGCAACAAAAAAAGGGAGGGCCATGGTAGCGCATCCCGGTGGCAAGACAAGCCATAGGGTTTACGGTATACAGACGGGCTATAGTGCTTGATCCATGGATTTCACCTCGCTGGAGCCGCAAATGCCGCTACGACCGCTTGTTTTACTCAGTTTCGTCAGCCTGCTGGTGGCCTGTAGCAGTGATGCGCCCAAACCAGCAGAACCGGCATCCGGCCCCGCGCCGCAGATGGCCCAGAAGAAGGCCCAGGCGTCCGCCGACCAGGGTCCGCTGCCGGCTTACCAACGCGAACTGAGCGGTTCGTTACAGGGTGTGCCAGCGGGGGCCGAAGTCGAACTGGCACTGCTGGTGATCGACGAGCGTTCGCGGCCGCAGCAGTTGCTGGCCAGCGCCAACCTGATCGGCAACAACCAGGCCCTGCCATTTCACCTGCGCTTCAACCCCGAAGCCTTTCCCGCCGGGGCGCGGGTCGAGTTGCGCGGGCGCGCCAGCCAATCCGGGCAGTTGATCCTGCACCTGCCCTCGCAACGCATTTTCCAGCCGACCTCCCAGGCACTGGGGCCATTGCAGTTCGTCAAAGCCCCATGAACGCACCGCTCGACCTGCAACACGCCCTGAGCGAACTGCTTGGCGATGCGCAATTGGTGCCCTGCCCGCTGCCGGATACCGAGCTGCAACTGTGGCTGATCGACGGCGACAACATGGACCGCGCCTTCAGCCCGGAAGAAACCCGGCGCATCCTGCATGAGCCGCCGTACTGGAGTTTCTGCTGGGCCAGTGGCCTGGCGGTGGCGCGCTACCTGGCCGCACACCCACAGTGGGTCGCCGGCAAACGGGTGCTGGATTTCGGTGCCGGTTCCGGAGTGGCGGGGATTGCGGCGGTCAAGGCCGGCGCCCTCGAAGTGGTGGCCTGCGACCTCGATCCCCTGGCACTCGCCGCCTGCCGGGCCAATGCCCGGCTCAATGGGGTTGAACTCAGCTATTCAACGGACTTTTTCGCCGAGGCCGACCGTTTCGACCTGATCCTGGTGGCTGACGTGCTGTATGACCGTGCCAACCTGCCGCTGCTCGACGCATTCCTCAGCCGAGGCCGCGAAGCCCTGGTCGCCGACTCACGGGTGCGCGACTTCTCGCACCCACTCTACCGGCGGTTGGAGATGCTCGAAGCCATGACCTTGCCCGACCTGGCCGAGCCTGAAGAGTTTCGCCATGTGAGCCTGTACCATGCGGCCCGCAGCGCTGCGGATTAACCCAGCTTCCTGCGCTTTCGGCCAACCCCACCAAGCTTTATAGTTGCCCCATCCACGTTTTTTCGAGATACCCCATGAGTCAAGACACGCCGTACATCTTCGACGCCACCACCGCTGATTTCGAGCAGTCGGTGATCGAGAACTCGTTCCACAAGCCCGTGCTGGTGGATTTCTGGGCTGAGTGGTGTGCACCGTGCAAGGCGCTGATGCCGATGCTGCAAACCATCGCCGAGAGTTACCAGGGCGAGTTGCTGCTGGCCAAGGTCAATTGTGATGTCGAGCCAGATGTCGTGGCGCGCTTCGGCATTCGCAGCCTGCCGACCGTGGTGCTGTTCAAGGACGGTCAGCCGGTGGACGGTTTTGCCGGCGCGCAACCCGAATCCGCAGTGCGCGCCCTGCTCGAACCCCATGTGCAGATGCCACCGCCGCCCGCGGCTGATCCGTTCGAGCAGGCTCAGGGGTTGTTCGACGAGGGCCGCTTTGCCGAGGCCGAAGCCGCGCTCAAAGTGCTGCTGGGGGAAGACAACAGCCACGCCGGCGCACTGATCCTGTATGCCCGCTGCCTGACCGAACGCGGCGAGCTTGGCGAAGCCCAGGCCGTGCTGGATGCGGTCAAGAGCGATGAGCACAAGGCCGCACTGGCGGGCGCCAAGGCACAGATCCAGTTCCTCGGCCAGGCGGCGAACCTACCGGATGTGGCCGACCTGAAAGCGCGCCTGGCACAGAATCCACAGGACGACGAGGCCGTCTATCAACTGGCCATCCAGCAACTGGCCCGCCAGCAATACGACCCGGCGCTGGACTCGCTGCTCAAGCTGTTCATCCGCAACCGCAGCTACAGCGAAGGCTTGCCGCACAAGACCCTGCTGCAGGTGTTTGAGCTGCTGGGTAACGATCACCCACTGGTCACCACCTACCGCCGCAAGTTGTTCGCTGCGCTGTACTGATCGCGACCGGAGCGCCTACAAAGGCTCTACCCAACTGTAGAGCGGTGTATCGCCGCCGCTCAGCACCTTGACCTCGACGCAGTGGCGCAAGCGCACCAACAAGCGCTTGCCAGCCGCTGCGCTGCCGGTCAGTCCTTCCAGTTGCTCGAGCAGATCCGGCCCACTCAATTGCCCGGACTTGCGCAGTAATGCCTTGGCCAACTGCCACTGGGCGTCGTCCGGATTGGCCGGTTTCGTCGCAGCGCTGGCGGTGGGCTCAACGCCGTCGACCTTGCTCACCTGCAACTGCGCGCCAAGTTTCGCCCAATCGCCATCATCGAGCTCCAGGGTCAGGTCCACCGGCCAGTCGCCGATGCTTCCACGTATGCGCAACATTGGGGTTTCCTCAGGTTTATGCCGAACATGCTCCCACGCGTCTTGCGCAACGCCAAGCATGCAGTCAAACTCCCGCCGATATTGTTATAAGATTACATAACAAAATAGTTAACTTCCGCCCCGGAGACTTTCCATGCGCCGTCTGCTACTCGCTTTGCCGTTTGCCCTGTTGCCACTGGCCATCGCCCAGGCGGCCGACGAACATGACCACGATCATCAACACGCCAGCCTCAGCGCCCACGAGCATGGCGTCGGACGCTTGAACGCGGCACTGGATGGCCAGACCCTGGAGCTGGAACTGGACAGCCCGGCGATGAACCTGGTGGGCTTCGAGCACGCTGCCAGCACGCCGGCAGACAAGGCCAAGGTCGCCGCGGTACGGGCACAACTGGAGCAACCGCTGGTGCTGTTCAGCCTGCCAAAGGCCGCCCACTGCGTGCTCAGCCAGCAGGAGCTGAACAGCCCGCTGTTCGGTGACAAACCGGATGCCGATGAAGACCACGACCACGAAGACGCCAAGGACGCCGACGGCCATGAACACCACCATGACCACAGCGAAATCCACGCGCATTACCAGTTCACCTGCAGCCAACCGGATGCGCTGAAGAGCCTGGACCTGGCCCAGGTGTTCAAGACCTTCCCCGCCACCCAGAAAATTCAGGTACAACTCATCAGCCCCAACGGCCAGCAAGGGGTCGAGGTGACTGCCCAGGCGGCGGCTCTTAAATTCTGATCTATCCCCTATCCAATGTGGGAGCGAGCAGGCTCGCCCCCACAGGGTTCCCCCCCCAACCTGACCGGCGCTACATGACCCAAGCACTCATCGAACTGACCGACCTGGGCTTCCATTGGCCCGGTCACCCGCCCTTGCTGGACATCCCGGCGTTTCGCCTGGATGCCGGTGAAAGCCTGTTTCTCAAAGGTCCCAGCGGCAGCGGCAAGACCACCTTGCTGGGCCTGCTCGGCGGCGTGCAGAAGCCCAATCGCGGCAGCATCCGGTTGCTCGGGCAAGAACTGACAGACCTGTCGGCCGGTGCCCGGGATCGTTTTCGGGTCGACCACACGGGCTACATTTTCCAGCAGTTCAACCTGCTGCCGTTTCTCTCGGTACGCGAAAACGTCGAGTTGCCCTGCCACTTCTCCAGCGTGCGCGCCCACCGCGCGATCCAGCGCCATGGCAGTGTCGACAGCGCCGCCGCGACGCTGCTGGCGCACCTGGGGCTCAAGGATCCAGGCCTGCTCGGGCGACGGGCCGACTCCCTGTCGATTGGCCAACAGCAACGCGTCGCCGCTGCCCGCGCACTGATCGGCCAGCCGGAACTGGTGATCGCCGACGAGCCGACCTCAGCCCTCGACTACGACGCCCGCGAGGCCTTCATCCGCCTGCTGTTCGCCGAATGCCGGGAAGCCGGTTCCAGCCTGTTGTTCGTCAGCCACGACCAGAGCCTGGCGCCGCTGTTCGATCGTCACCTGTCGCTGGCCGAACTCAATCGCGCCGCCACGCCCGCAGAGGTCTGAGATGTATCTGTTCCGTCTAGCCATGGCCAGCCTGGCTAACCGTCGCTTCACCGCCATCCTCACGGCCCTCGCCATCGCCCTGTCGGTCTGCCTGCTACTGGCCGTGGAACGGGTGCGCACCGAAGCCCGCGCCAGTTTCGCCAGCACCATCAGCGGCACCGACCTGATCGTCGGCGCCCGTTCCGGTTCGGTGAACCTGCTGCTGTACTCGGTATTTCGGATCGGCAATGCCACCAACAACATCCGCTGGGACAGCTTCGAGCACTTCGCCAACAACCCCAAGGTGAAGTGGGCGATCCCGATTTCCCTCGGCGACTCGCACCGCGGCTATCGGGTGATGGGCACCACTGACGCCTACTTCCAGCATTACCAGTACGGCCGCCAGCAACACCTGCAACTGGCCAGCGGCCGGGCCTTTGCCACGGATCCATTCGAAGTGGTGCTGGGCGCGGAAGTGGCCGATGCGCTGCACTACACACTCGGCGAGCAACTGGTACTGGCCCACGGCGTGGCGGTGATCAGCCTGGTCAAGCATGACGACAAACCCTTCACCGTGGTCGGTATCCTCAAGCGCACCGGCACCCCGGTGGACCGCACACTGCACATCAGCCTCGGTGGCATGGAGGCGATCCACGTCGACTGGCACAACGGCGTGCCGGCGCGTGGCGATGGCCGGATCAGCGCCGACCAGGCGCGCAACATGGACCTCACGCCCCAGGCCATCACCGCGTTCATGCTCGGCCTCAACAGCAAGATCGCGACCTTTTCCCTGCAACGCGAGATCAATGAGTTTCGTGGCGAGCCGATGCTGGCGATCCTGCCGGGCGTAGCCCTGCAGGAACTCTGGAGCCTGATGGGCACCGCTGAAAAAGCGCTGTTCGTGGTGTCGTTGTTCGTGGTGCTGACCGGCTTGATCGGCATGCTCACGGCGATCCTCACCAGCCTCAACGAACGTCGACGGGAAATGGCGATCCTGCGTTCGGTCGGCGCCAGGCCCTGGCATATCGCCACGCTATTGGTGCTGGAAGCCTTTGCGCTGGCACTGTCGGGAGTGATCGCCGGCCTCGGCCTGCTGTACCTGTGCATCGCCCTGGCGCAAGGTTACGTGCAGTCCAACTACGGCCTGTTTCTGCCGTTGTCCTGGCCAAGCGAGTATGAATGGACGCTGCTCGGTGGCATCCTGCTTGCCGCGCTGCTGATGGGCAGCGTGCCTGCCTGGCGGGCCTACCGGCAATCGCTGGCCGACGGTCTGTCGATCCGTTTATGAGGACGTAAAATGCCCCGCGCTCTGCTTGCGCTGTTGATGCTGGTCGCCCTGCCCCTGTGGGCGGCCGAACCCAGGGACCTGACCTGGTCGGAGATGATTCCGCCGGACGCGCCCGCCGAAGTGCCGAACATGAAGCCGCTGCACGACCTGTCGCAGATGAGCGACGCCTTGTCGGCCGAGTCGGCCCCGGCCGCCAGGCAGGACCTGCCCAACGCGCCAGTGGTGCAGAACCTCGACGGCCAGGCCATTCGGTTGCCCGGCTACATCGTGCCGCTGGAGGTCAATGAAGAAGGGCGCACTACCGAGTTTTTGCTGGTGCCGTACTTCGGCGCCTGCATCCACGTCCCCCCGCCGCCGTCGAACCAGATCGTGCATGTCAGGAGCGAGATCGGGGTCAAGCTCGAAGAGTTGTACCAGCCGTACTGGATTGAAGGCGCAATGCAGGTCAAGGCCTCCACCAGCGAACTGGCGGATGCCGGGTACCAGATGGATGCCCAGAAGATCTACGTGTACGAATTGCAGGAGTAATGTGCCATCACGCTTTCATTGAGCTGCGTCAAGGTCACGCGCCTGATCGCTCCTTAAAATGGGATATAGAATTCAAATTGTCCCTTGGAGCCCCCATGCACAAGTCTTTGCTTAGCGCTTCCCTCATTGCATTCGCGCTTGCAGCCCCGTCCGTCCAGGCCCACGAAGCCGGCGACATCATCGTCCGGGCCGGTGCCATCACCGTCAATCCGAAGGCTGACAGCTCCAGCGTCAAAGTCGATCGCGGCCCGCTGGCGGGTGCCGACCTGGGCGGCAAGGCGACGATGAGCAGCGACACGCAACTGGGCCTGAACTTCGCGTACATGATCACCAACAACCTGGGGATCGAGCTGCTGGCGGCCACGCCGTTCGAGCATGACGTCAAACTCAAAGGCACCGCACTCCCTGCAGCCAACGGCAAGCTCGGTTCCTTGAAACACCTGCCGCCGACCCTGAGCCTGGTGTACTACCCGCTGGATCACAAATCGGTGTTCCAACCCTACGTGGGCGCGGGCATCAACTACACCTGGATCTATGACGAACACGTCGGCAGCCAGGCCAGCGCCAACGGCTTCGACAACTTCCGCGCCAAAAACACCTGGGGTGTGGCATGGCAGGTGGGTGCCGACTACATGCTGACCGACAACATCATGATCAACGGCCAGGTGCGCTACATCGACATCGACACCACCGGTTATGTGGACAACAACGCGGTCGCCCCAGGCACCCGTGCCAAGGTCGACATCGATGTGGACCCATGGGTCTACATGGTTGGCCTGGGCTACAAGTTCTAAGCCACACACGCAAAAAAAGGCGCCTCGAAAAGCGCCTTTTTTTATTCTTGCAAAACGCCTAGCGACCCAGCAGGCGGGCCAGCCCGACGTTCATCGGCGTTTGCTCGGGGAAAGTGAAGCGCTGCAGCAGGCGCTGGTTGTTCGCCCGCGAATGGCGGATATCGCCCGAGCGGGCCGGGCCGTAGGTGATCGGCGGCAAGTCGCCCACCACTTCGCGCAACGCCTGCAGCATCTGCTTGAGGGTGGTGGCCTGGTTCCAGCCGACGTTGACCGCCCCGACTTCCAGCGTGGGCGCTTCGATAGCCTGCACCAGCAGGTCTACCAAGTCTTCGACGTAAACAAAATCACGGGTCTGCTCGCCATCGCCGAACACGGTGATGGGCAGCCCCTTGACCGCACGCTCGCTGAAAATGCTGATCACCCCGGAGTACGGCGACGACGGATCCTGGCGCGGGCCGAAGATGTTGAAGAAGCGGAAAACCGCGGGCTCCAGGCCATGCTGGCGGCGGTAGAAATCGAGGTAGTACTCACCCGCCAGCTTGTCCGAGGCGTAGGGTGTGAGCGGCGCCTTGGCGGTGTCTTCGTCGATCGACTGGCCTTCGCCATTGTTGCCATAGATCGCCGCGCTCGAGGCAAACAGCACGCGCTTGACCCCGGCCTGGCGCATGGCTTCGCAGACGTTCAGGGTGCCAATGAAATTGCTCTGGTGCGTACGCACCGGATCGTCCACCGAGGCCTGCACGGAGGCCACGGCAGCCAGATGCGCGACTGCGCAACAACCGACCATCACCTTGGCCACCAGGGCAGCATCGGCGACGTCGCCTTCGATCAACTCGATACGCGGATCGTCCAGTTGCAGGTTGCTGCGCTTGCCGGTGGACAGGTCATCGAGCACACGCACCGAATAGCCCTTGGCAAGCAAGGCGTCGGCGAGGTGCGAGCCAATGAAACCGGCACCGCCGGTGATTAATACAGGGCCTTCAGCCATGACGATAAAACCTATCCAGTAAGCCCGGGAGCGCGGCACGCCAGGCGCGCGGCTTGATCCCGAAGGTGTGCAGAATCTTTTTGCAGGCCAGGACCGCGTGCTGCGGTTCTTCGGCGGCATCCGGACGCGCGGCATGGGCCTGCGCGGTCGGTGCTTCGATGGCCAGTGGGTGCAGGGTGCGGGCCTCGGTCAGGATGGCTTGGCCCAGCGCCAGCGGCGTGGTCGCCTCGTGTCCGGCGTAGTGATAGGTGCCCCACAGCGGCGCCGCGCAATCGAGTTGCTTGAGCACCGAAATGATCACCCGTGCGGCGTCGTCCACCGGGGTTGGGTTGCCCCGTCGGTCATCGGCCATCAGCAGCTCTTCAGGCTGTTCGGCACGTGCCAGGAAACGCCCCAGCGTGCCGTCGGTACTGTCATCGAGCAGCCAGCCAAAACGCAGCATCACGTGTTGCGGGCAGGTCGCGCGCACGCTCTGCTCGATGCGCCACAACGCCTGGCCACGCAGGCCCAGTGGCACCGGCTCGTCCTTTTCACTGTAGGCGGTGGCCCGCGAGCCATCGAACACTCGATAGCTGGAAGGCTGGAGCAGGACGATGTTGTGGTGCTGGCACAGCTGGGCCAGTCGCTCGACCGCCCGCTCCTGCCCAGCCAGACGCGCCTCGGGCACCTGCTCGGCCTGGAACCAGTCGAAGTAGTAGGCGAGGTTGATCAGCGCGTCCGGGCGAGTGTCGTCGAGCAGTTGGGTCAGGCTCGCGGCATCCCAGCCGTCTTGCGGTGGACGGGGAGCGAGGAAACCGATGTCTTCCTCCGCACCGAGGCGAATCAGCGCCTGCCCAAGGGCATTTCCGCCACCCAGTAACATAAGGCGCATTCGCATAGAGTCAGCAGGCCCAGTCTGTTTGAAACGATGAGTGTAGCGACAGCGCCCACAGGCATTGCCGTTGAGAGTTGCCGGAATCGTTACATTTTGCGGGTTTAATGCGCAACCGTCACTTATAAACTGCCAACCGCGCTCTTTGCAGCCGCGGCCAGGGGCAGCGACGGGCCACGCAGCGCGCGCACTTGCAACTTGGCCCGGGCGGTCGCATAACTGAGCCCATGAATCTCCCCGAGTCCGCCGACAGCGTCCTCGACGGCTTTCACCCCGCCGTCAGCGCCTGGTTCAGCAGCACCTTCCCGACGGTCACCGCCGCCCAGGCGCGCGCGTGGCCCTTGATTCGCCAGCGCCGCTCGACCCTGATTGCCGCACCCACCGGTTCCGGCAAGACCCTCACCGCGTTTCTGGCAGTCATCGACGACCTGGTCCGGCAAGGCCTGGCCCTGGGCGGCGAGCTGCCCGACGAAACCCGGGTGGTCTACGTCTCGCCCCTCAAGGCGCTGTCCAACGACATCCAGCTCAACCTGCAGACCCCGCTGGCCGGTATCACTGCGCAGCTGCAACAGCAGGGACTGCCCGAACTGCAGATCAGCACCGCGGTGCGCACCGGCGACACTGCGCAAAAAGAGCGCACGGCCATGCGCAAAAGCGCGCCGCACATTCTGGTGACCACCCCGGAATCGCTCTACGTGCTACTCGGTTCCGACTCGGGCCGACGGATGCTCGCCAGCACCCGCACGATGATCGTCGATGAAATCCACGCCATGGCGGCCAGCAAGCGCGGCAGCCACCTGGCCCTGAGCCTGGAGCGCTTGCAGGCGTTGTGCCGCGAGCCTCTGCTGCGCATCGGCCTGTCGGCCACGCAAAAGCCCATCGACGCGGTGTCGCGGTTCCTGGTGGGCACTGGACGCGCCTGTGACATCGTCGACATCGGCCACGCCCGCCCCCGGGACCTGGACATCGAAGTGCCGCCCGTGCCGTTGTCGGCAGTGATGGCCAACGATGTCTGGGAACTGGTCTACGAGCGCATCGCCACCCTCGCCCGCGAACACCGCACCACCCTGGTCTTCGTCAACACCCGACGCCTGGCCGAACGCTTGAGCCGTCACCTCGGCGAACGCCTGGGCAAGCACGCGGTGGCTGCGCACCACGGCAGCCTGGCCAAGGAATTTCGCCTGGATGCCGAACAACGGCTCAAGCGCGGCGAGCTGCAAGTGCTGATCGCCACCGCGTCGCTGGAACTGGGGATCGACATCGGCGACGTCGAACTGGTCTGCCAGATCGCCTCGCCCCGCTCGATTGCCGGGTTCCTGCAACGGGTCGGGCGCTCCGGGCACCAGGTGGGCGGCACGCCCAAGGGGCGCCTGTTCGCCACCACCCGCGACGACCTGATCGAGTGCGCCGCCCTGCTCGACTGCGTGCGCCGGGGCGAGCTCGATACCCTGCTGATCCCTGTCGCGCCACTGGACGTACTGGCCCAGCAGATCATCGCCGAAGTCAGTTGCCAGGAGTGGCCGGAGCAGGCGCTGTTCGACACCCTGCGCCGCGCCTCACCCTACGCCACGCTGGACCAGGCGCATTACCAGGCCGTGCTGAAGATGCTCGCCGAGGGTTACAACGGCCGCCAGGGCATCCGCAGTGCGTACCTGCACCGCGACGCCGTCAGCGGTTCCTTGCGCGGCCGCCGCGGGGCCCGGCTGACCGCCGTGACCAGCGGCGGGACGATTCCCGACAATGCCGACTACAGCGTGTTGCTGGAGCCCCAGGGGCTGAACATCGGCAGCGTCAACGAAGACTTCGCGGTGGAGAGTATCGCCGGCGATGTCTTTCAACTGGGCAACAGCTCTTACCGGATCCTGCGGGTCGAAACCGGCAAGGTGCGGGTCGAGGACGCCCAGGGCCAGCCGCCCACCATCCCGTTCTGGCTTGGCGAAGCGCCGGGGCGCAGCGCCGAGTTGTCCTACGCTGTGGCGCGCCTGCACGCCCAGCTCGACTCACTGCTGGGCGCCACGCCCGGCGACCTGCAACCGAGCCTGGCCTGGCTGACCAAGACCCTTGGCCTGAACCTGGCCTGCGCCGAACAGCTGGTGGACTACCTGGCCCCGGCGCGCCTGACTCTCGGCGCCCTGCCGTCCCAGGACACGCTGTTGATGGAGCGATTTTTCGATGAGTCCGGCGGCACCCAACTGATTATCCACACACCCTTCGGCAGCCGCATCAACCGCGCCTGGGGCCTGGCCTTGCGCAAGCGTTTCTGCCGCACCTTCAACTTCGAATTGCAGGCCGCCGCCAGCGAGGACGCCATCGTCCTGTCGCTGTCCACCAGCCACAGTTTTGACCTGCAGGATGTCTGGCGTTACCTGCACAGCAACAGCGCCGAGCAGATTCTCATCCAGGCGGTGCTCGACGCCCCGCTGTTCGGCGTGCGCTGGCGCTGGAATGCCGGCGTGGCCCTGGCGCTGCCGCGCTACAGCGGTGGCCGCAAGGTGGCGCCGCAGATCCAGCGGATGAAAAGCGAAGACCTGATCGCCAGCGTGTTTCCCGACCAGATCGCCTGCCTGGAAAATCTCGCCGGCGAACGGGAAATCCCCGATCACCCACTGGTTGAGCAAACCCTCGACGACTGCCTGCACGAAGCCATGGACTGCAACGGCTGGCTGGCCCTGTTGCGACGCATGGAGCAGGGCGAATTGCGCTTGATCAGTCGCGACCTGCCCGCCCCTTCGCCCCTGGCGGCGGAAATCCTCAACGCGCGGCCCTACACCTTCCTCGACGATGCGCCCCTGGAAGAACGCCGCACGCAAGCGGTGCTCAACCGGCGCTGGAGCGATCCGCAGGCGACCGATGACCTCGGCGCGCTGGACCCGCAGGCGATCGAATCGGTGCGTGAAGAGGCCTGGCCACAACCCGGCAGCGTCGATGAAATGCATGAAGCGCTAATGAGCCTGGGAGCCATCACCGACAGCGAGGTGCAGCAGGACGGTCAATGGTTGCCGTGGCTGCGGGAACTGGCCGGGCAAGGTCGCGCCAGCCGCCTGGCCATTGATGCCGAACATGGCCTGTGGCTGGCGCTGGAGCGCCTGAGCTGCCTGCAAGGCGTTTATCCACAGGGCGTGCTGCAACCGCTGATCCACCCGCTACCAGGCTTTGACCAGCGCTGGGCGTCTGATGAAGCGCTGGTGGAGCTGCTCCGCGCCCGGCTCAGCGCCTTCGGCCCATTGCCCCTGGATGAGATTGCCGGCCGCCTGGGGCTGGCGCCGCTGCGGGTCGAGCAAGGCCTGGCCCAACTGGAGCGCGACGGTTATGTATTGCGTGGACGCTTCAGCCCGGGCGCAACGCAGGAGCAATGGTGCGAGCGGCATTTACTGGCGCGGATCCACCGCTACACGGTCAAGCGCCTGCGCCGGGAAATCGAACCGGTGGCCCTGCAGGACTTCATGCGGTTTCTGTTTGACTGGCAGCACCTGAGCGCGGCAACCCAGGGCCAGGGCAGCGCCATGTTGCCGGTAATAGTCGCGCAGTTCGAAGGCTACCCGGCGGCAGCGTCGGCCTGGGACAGCGATCTGTTGCCGGCGCGGCTCAAAGGCTACTCGGCGACCTGGCTCGATGAGCTGTGCCGCAGCGGCAAGCTGGTCTGGACCCGCCTGAGTGCGCGCCACAAGGTGACCAGCGTGGCCCTGCGCAGCACGCCGATCCTGTTGTTGCCCAGGGCGCAGGTGGCACTCTGGAGCAGCTTGACCGAACAGGCACAGGTCGAGGATTTGTCGCCCAAGACCCAGAAAGCCCATCAGGCCTTGAGTCAACACGGCGCGCTGTTTTTTGATGAGTTGCTGCACGAGGCGCACCTATTGCGCAGTGAACTGGAAATCGCCTTGCAGGAGTTGGTCGGCACCGGCCTGGTGAATGCCGACAGCTTCGCCGGCCTGCGCGCGCTGATCACCCCGGCGAGCAAACGCCAGGCCCGCAGCAGCCGACGCGGGCGCGGCCCCCTGGTCGGCGGGATGGACGACGCAGGACGCTGGGCCCTGCTGCGCCGCACCGCCGCCCCCGTCAGCAATGGCACGCCCGTAGACACCCTTGAGCATATCGCCATGACCTTGCTGCGCCGCTACGGCGTGGTGTTCTGGCGCTTGCTGGAGCGCGAAGCGGACTGGCTGCCCGGCTGGCGGGAATTACTGCGCACCTTTCATCGCCTGGAGGCACGTGGGGAGATCCGCGGCGGACGTTTTGTCAGTGGCCTGGCCGGCGAGCAGTTCGCCTTGCCCGAAGCCATCCCGCTGCTGCGCGAAGTGCGCCGCCGGCCCCATGACGGCAGCCTGGTCAGCGTCTGTGGGGTTGATCCGCTGAACCTGGTCGGCACCTTGCTGCCGGGGCAGAAAGTCCCGGCCCTGGCCAGCAACCGACTGGTGTACCGCGACGGCTTGCCGGCCGCGGCCGAGATCGCCGGCGTGCAGCATTACTGGCTGCAACTGGAGCTGCAGCAACGCAGCGCGCTGCAGCAGAAGCTGACCCAGTACCGGCTCGCACCAGTCGCCGAGCCTGGGCTGCCGGGCGCTTAGGAGCTGCGGGTCGGATTGGGCATCAGCAGCGCTGAGTTGTCCCTGGCGGCGATGCTCTCTTCATGCGTGTCTTCGGGTCGGTCCACGTGCCGCTCATGCAGCAGCACCTGCTGTGGATAAGTCTGCGCGAAATGCACCCAGGGGCTGTTATCCACAAGCTTTTTCAAGCGCAGGTTGAACGCCCGGTTCACCGCATACTGGCCGCCGGAGACCGTGCGGAACTGCGCCGTCAGGACCACCCCGTTGAGGTCCATCTTATCGACCCCGAACACTTCCAGCGGGCCTTGCAGGTTGTACTTGAGGAACGGGTCTTCACTGATCGAACGGCCCGCGTCGCGGATCAGCGCGATGGCCTGGTCGACATCGGAGTCGTAGGTGAACTGCACCGAGAAAAACGCAAAGGCGAATTGCCGCGACTGGTTGGTGACCGCCTTGATCTGGCCGAACGGCACCGAATGCACAAAACCCTTGCCATCGCGCAGGCGCAGAGTACGAATGGTCAGGCCCTCCACCGTACCGGCGTGCCCCGAATCGAGCACCACCCAGTCGCCGATCGACAGGGTGTCTTCAATGATGATGAACAACCCGGTGATCACATCCTGCACCAGTTGCTGCGAACCAAAACCGATCGCCAGCCCCACGACCCCGGCACCGGCCAGGAACGGTGCGACGTTGATCCCAAGGTTGGCCATGGTGGTGATTGCGCAGATCACCACCAGGATGATTTTCATCGCGTTGCGCAGCAGCGGCAGGATGGTTTTGATCCGGGTACTGGGCTGGCGCGCATTGCGCTTGTTGACCGGCGGCTTCAAGGCTTCCTGAATGGCCGTATCGAGCACCACCCACACCAGCCAGGTCACCAGGAAGATCAGGCCGATGCGGCTCAACGAGTCGCTGATGGCCCGACCAATCGCATTGCTGACTGCGAACTCGAACAACGATACGCCCCAGATCCGCCCCAGGATGTCGATGAAGGCAATGGCCATGACAATCCGCAGCAAGGCGTGGGACAGGCTCAGGAAGCGCTCCTTGTAGGCCCCGCTGCGCTGCACCGCCAGCGCGCTGCGGGACTTGAACAGGTGTTGGAGCATGGTGCTGATGAACACCGTGGCAATCAGCAGCAGGGTGGTGAACAAGGCACAGCGCAGGACCTTCTGATTGTCATCGCCGATGCCGATCAGGTTGATCAGCGACACCAGCACCATCAACAGGATCGGCCAGTACCAGACCCCGGAAAAGATCCGCAGGGTCTCGCGCAATGCCGGTTGTTTCTGGCGCTGGGCCAGCGGCAGGATGCGGATCAACTGGCCCACTGGCCGGCGCAGGCGAATCACCAGCAGGCCGAAGATGATCGACGCCGACATGCCGGTGAACACCGCGATACTGCTGGTCAGGTTGTCCCCCAGGCGATTGGCGATCTGCGAGCTGGTCAAGGCGTCGCTCAGGGCCACCAGAAAGCCCATGGCGAACAAGGGTCGCGGGCAGTTCTGCAGCAGGATACGTACCGCCTGGCGCTTGTGCCCGACGTTGAACAGCACCACCAGCGACAGCAACAGCGAGGCGACAAAGATCCCGGCGCTGGTGGCGTAGGCCAGGCTCAAGGCCAATGCACGGCCTGCCGATGCCGGTAGGAAATGACTGAGGTAGAGGGTCAGGGGCAAGCTGATCAAGGCGGGCAGCGTGTAGGGCAGCAGGTAACCGAGCAACGCCTGGCCACGCTCACGAGTGAGCAACAGGCGATTGCGGGCCAGGCGTCGGGCCAGCAGGCCACCGAGCAACCAGAGCAGCGCAAACACCCCGCCCCACGCCACGCTCAGCAGGAGAAAATCGCCCACCACGCTCCAGCTCGAGCGCGGCGAAGGCTGATTGACCAGTTGGTCCACCTCGTCCACCGCGCGGTCCGCGCGCAGGCGCCAGGCTTGTACCAGGTGTTCGTTGAGGTCGAGTTTTTCCTGGACGTCGTCGATGCTCGAACTGATAGCGCCCAGCAGGCCGCCCTGCACCAGCGGTTCGGGTTTGGACGCTGCGGCCGGTTCTTTACCCGTAACCGCTGCAATGACCGGTAGCGCATTCGCCTGCAAGGCAGGACTGGCGCAACACAACAGTAGCGCGAGCCCTATCGCGGTTTTGATTCGAGACAAAACGCGGTGCTCCTTTTTGACCAGGGTGAAGTGTGCAGAAGATCGCAGCCTTGAGCGATCGCTACAAGCGTAGATCGGTGAAACTCCATGAAGGTTTCACTGCCCGGGCGTTCGACCGCCCGTAATGCCGTCGAAACTTTCCGCCCTGGCCCACAGTCATCAACAAACAGGGGGTAGCCCGACGATCATCAGGCGGGATCACACATGACGGCGTTTGACACCAGCGGCGAGCAGGCCGAGCAACCCGATGCGGCGAGCGCAGGCCAGACCTCGGTACGCCGTTTTACCGTGCTCACGGTCAATACCCACAAGGGCTTCGCCGCCCTGAACCGGCGCTTCATCCTGCCCGAACTGCGTGAAGCGGTGCGCAGTGTCGGCGCCGACGTGGTGTTCCTGCAGGAAGTGCACGGCGCCCATGAGCACCATCCCCGGCGCTACAGCAACTGGCCCAGCATGCCCCAGTACGAATTCCTCGCCGACAGCCTCTGGCCGCAGTTCGCCTATGGACGCAACGCGGTGTACCCGGCAGGCGACCACGGCAATGCCCTGCTGTCGAAATTCCAAATCATCCGTCACGACAACCTCGACGTCTCCATCAGCGGTCATGAGAGCCGTGGCGTGCTGCATTGCGTGTTACGCCTGCCCGGTGACGGCATGCAGGTGCATGCCATGTGTGTGCACCTGGGGTTGCACCAGGCCCATCGCGACGCACAACTGCAACTGCTGATCAAGCGCCTGCAAGCGTTGCCGGCCGACGCCAGGGTGATTGTCGCCGGCGACTTCAATGACTGGCGCCAGCGTGCCGACAATCTGCTCAACCCGCTGGGCCTGCGCGAGGTGTTCCGCGAGCACCATGGCCAGGCGGCGCGCAGTTTCCCGGCCCGCCTGCCGCTCCTGCGCCTGGACCGCATCTACGTGCGCAACCTCAGGGCCCATCGCCCGCAGGTGTTGGCGGCGCGTCCCTGGTCGCACCTTTCCGATCACGTTCCGCTGTCGGTGGAGATTGAGCTATGAGCAGCGCCCCGCTGGAAAAAAACCTGCTCGAGCCCCAGGCCACCGCCCCCGACTCGGCCACGGCCGGACACGCGCTGGTCGACCTCGACTATGGCTGGCACGGCAACAACTGCGTGGTATTGCTGGAAAATGGCGAGGCCTACTTTCCCAAGGTATTCGAGGCCCTGCGCGCGGCCAAGAGCGAGATTCTGCTGGAGACCTTCATTCTGTTCGAGGACAAGGTCGGCAACGAGCTGCAGCAGATCCTGATCGACGCGGCACAGCGCGGGGTGCGTGTCACCGTCAGCCTCGATGGCTTTGGTTGCGGTGAACTGGCCAGCGAATTCCTCCTGGCAATGTGTGATGCCGGCGTGCACCTGCAGATGTTCGACCCGGCCCCACGGCGCATGGGCATCCGCACCAATTGGTTCCGCCGCCTGCATCGCAAGATCGTGGTGGTGGACGGCCGCATCGCGTTTATCGGCGGCATTAACTTCAGCGCCGATCACCTGGCCGACTTCGGCCCAGAGGCCAAGCAGGATTATGCGGTGCAAGTAGAAGGGCCGGCCGTGGTCGACATCCATCACTTTGCCCTGCTGCAAAGCGGGCGCCATGCCCGGGCGCGGTCTGGCTGGCTGCGGCGCAAGCGCCGGCGCAGTGAGCTGGCGCTCAGCGATCACGATGGCCAGGTGCGCCTGGTCTACCGCGACAACCGCGACCACCCCCGAGACATCGAAGATGTGTACCTGCAGGTGCTGCGCAGCGCCCAACGCCGGGTGATCATTGCCAACGCCTACTTTTTCCCCGGCTACCGCTTGCTGCGCGAAATTCGCAACGCCGCCCGCCGGGGGGTCGAGGTGCGGCTGATCCTGCAGGGACAACCGGACATGCTGGTGGCCAAGCTGGCGGCCCGCCTGACCTATGACTACCTGCAGCAATCGGGGGTGAAGATCTATGAGTACTGCGACCGCCCGCTGCACGGCAAAGTCGCCCTGGTGGATGAGGACTGGAGCACGGTCGGCTCGAGCAACCTCGACCCCTTGAGCCTGTCGCTGAACCTGGAAGCCAACGTGCTGATTCGCGACCGGGCATTCAACCGCGAGCTGGGTGAGCGCCTCGACGAACTGAGTGACCATCACTGCAAGGTCATGCCGGCGAACCAGCGACCCCGGGGATTGCTGTGGCGCATGACCATTGGCTTCCTGGTATTCCACTGCCTGCGGCACTTCCCCGCCTGGGCCGGTTGGCTGCCGGCCCACAAACCACGCCTGCAGCCTTTCACGCCTGCGGGACAGGTGCAGGATGACCGCCATGGATCGCACTGAAAACCAAGGCGCCCCCGAGGTTGCCGAGCACCCGCCGTCCCGTTGGCGGCGTCTGAAAAAACCGCTGACAGCCCTGTTTTTCCTGCTGCTGATTGTGCTGTTCACCCTGCTCGCCCACCGTATCGACTGGCGCGAAGTGTTCGACACGCTGCAGGATTTCAAGGTCCGGACCCTGATCATCGCCTCGACGATTACCTTGCTGAGCTTCCTTACCTACGCCTGCTTCGACCTGATCGGCCGCACTTACATCGGGCAAAACCTGACCTGGCGGCAAATCCTGCCGGTGGGGGTGATCAGCTACGCGTTCAATCTCAATCTGAGTGCCTGGGTCGGCGGTATCGCGATGCGTTATCGCCTGTATTCGCGGCTGGGGGTCAGCAAGGGCAACATCGCCAAGATCCTGGGCCTGAGCCTGGCGACCAACTGGTTTGGCTACATGCTGGTGGCCGGGGCGATCTTCAGCAGTGGCCTGGTGCACATGCCGCCGGGCTGGAAACTCAGCAGCGCGGCCTTGCAGGGCGTGGGCCTGCTGTTGCTGCTGGTGAGTGCCGGTTACCTGGCGGCGTGCCGCTTTTCCAGCCGTCGTGAATGGTCGATTCGTGGAATTGAGATCAACCTGCCGTCACTGCGCATGGCGGCGCTGCAACTGGCCCTGGGGGCATTGAACTGGTCGCTGATGGCGGCAGTGATTTTTACTCTGCTGCCAAGCAAACTCGACTATCCGCTGGTGCTTGGGGTGTTATTGATCAGTGCCATCGCCGGGGTGATCACCCATATTCCGGCCGGGCTTGGGGTGCTGGAGGCGGTGTTTGTCGCCCTGCTGCAACACCAGGCCTCTCGCGGCAGCCTGGTCGCCGGCCTGCTGGCCTATCGGGCGATCTACTTCCTGTTGCCACTGTTGATCACCGTGGCCATGTACCTGGTGGTGGAAGCCAAGGCCAAGGCGTTGCGGATCGAGAAAAAACCCTCCTGAACGCCCAGTTTCACTGTAGGAGCGAGCTTGCTCGCGATGGGGCCGGCACAGCCAACATCGCTGGTGCCTGCCCCACCACTATCGCGAGCAGGCTCGCTCCCACCAAGAAAGCCTGTCAGGTGGACTGGATGAGGCTCAACCGTTCACCCACCACCATTTCGGTAATCCAGCCCACCAGGATTGAGGTGTAGGCCTGTTGGGCCACGGGCTCGCTGAGGGCGTGATCGGCACCATCGATGATGCGGTGGGTCAGGGAGTGGGTCTGCTGGCACGCCGCGCGGTAACTCATGAGGGTGGCATGGGGTACGTAATCGTCGGTTTGCGACTCCACCAGCAATACGTCGCCGGTGAACTGCGAGCAGGCATACAGGGCCCGATTGCTGTCGGCATGCACCAGGGTGCTGCGGTAATCGAGCAGGTCCTGTTTGTCGAGGTCACGCTTGGGGGTGTGCCAGAGCTCGTCGCGGTACAGCGCGGGTACCCGCAAGGCCAGCCAGCGCACGGGACGCAAGGTGGTGAGGATCGCCGCCAGGTAGCCACCGTAACTGGTGCCCACTACCGCCACCGCTGAAGTATCGATGGCCGGGTGAGCGAGCAGGCGGTCATAGGCGGCCAAGAGGTCCTTGAGGTTATCTTCACGGGTCACCCGGGTCAGCGGGATCCCCGTACCGCCCGTGTGTCCACGCAAGTCGAAGGTCAGGCACACGCAGCCAAGCCCGGCAATGCCCTTGGCCCGCTCCAGGTCACGCTCCTGGCTGCCGCCCCAGCCATGTACGAACAACACACCCGGGACCTTGGATTTGGGACTCAGAAAGGTCCCGTTCATGTGTTCGTCGTCTATCTCGATCTCAATGGTTTCGCTTCTAGCCGTCATAGGGTTTGACCGTCACATACTTGAGGAGAAAATCACTGTTTTCTGCCGGGCCGCGGTACACCTCGATGGCCCCGGCCGGCAAGGGCTGGTCGTGGTAGGTTTCCACCGAGGACACCCGGATCGCCGGTAAACCCGGCTGGTCGACGAAACGCTGCAACGCCGCCACTTCCGCGCTGCTGGCCCCGCCCATGCGCCACGACTGCTCAAGCACGCCGCTGCAACGCTGCCCCCGCGCATCGAGGCCCTGGGCGATGTCGTAGTTGCGCCGCGAGGCATAAAAACCCGGGTAAGCCTCGTCCGCCGCGACGTCGAATACCTGCGCCTGCTCGATGGCCAGGCGCACGTCGTCGGCCAACGGCAACTTCAGCAGGTCATCGTAATAACCCTGGACCACCAGCAGGTCCGAGCCGCCATAGACTTTTTCGCCTAGACCGTCTGCGGTCAGGTATTGCTCGCCGCAGTAACTGAGTACGGTGTCGCCGATGAAACTCTGGCCGACGCTGTGGGTGATAACCTCCTTGAGGTCCTGCTCCAGCACCACGCCACTGGCGAACAACTCGCCAGCGTTGGCCCGACCGAGGAGCTGCCGGAAGGCTGCGAGGTGGCTGATCACTTCCTGGCCGCGTCCGGCACAGGCGTGAATCGGTTTCAGGCGCACTGGGCCACGCTCAAGCAGTTGCTCGGCCGCTGGCAGGGCATCCTCGCGGGAAAACACACTGATGCCTTGCAGCACCACCTGGCGTACCCGCTCTGCAAACAAGGGTGCCCAGCCTTCGGGAGCCTTGGCTTGCCTGTTCAATAGACCATGGGTAATGGCTTTGGTGCAGATGAACGGGTGGTCGACGTAGCCGCCCCACAGATCGTCCGGCCCCTTGACCCCCAACTGACGAGCGACGGCGCCACCGACCAGGGTCTGGGTCGGCAGCAGGTACAGGTCGCGTCCGGCATGGGTGTCGGGGTCGTAACTGCCGCCATATTGCCAGCCGAGAATCCGCGCCAGCCACTGTGCCAGCGCCCGGTTGGTCTCGACCTCGTGCAACGGCGCCTGGGGCCGAACGGAGTGGGCCACCACCAGTTTGTTGCGGTTAGTCGGGGTCATGCGTCCCCCTGCCATCTGCGCTTGATGAATGTAGCTCAGGGCGGTGCAGGGATCAGGCCAACCCCGGGTATCGACGGATGGGCGGTTGATTCGCTGGCCGTGGGGGACACGGCTGGCAACTGGCCTGTCTTATTCTGCACGACTGCCGCCAACGCTCCGGCATTTTGCACGATCCATCCACGGTGTTACCGCGCCAGCACCGCCGTCGGCGACACCCCAAACTTGCTGCGGTAATCGCTGGGCGCCAGCCCGGTAATTTTCCTGAAGGTCGCGCGAAATGCGCTGGGGTCCGTGTAGCCGACAGTCCAGGCGATATGGTCGATGGTGCCGTTGGTGAACTCGAGCATTTCCCGGGCCTTGCCCACCCGCAGGTGCTGACAGTACTCGGTGGGTTTCAAGCCGGTGGCCGCGCGGAAGCGGCGCAGGAACGTGCGCTCCTCCAGGCCCGCCTGCCGGGCCATCACGCTCAACGAGACTTCCACCGCGCCGTTGGCCTGCAGCCAGTGCTGGACCTTGAGGATCGCCGCGTCGCCATGGCTGAGGATCGGCGCGAAGTTACTGCCGCACTGGCTCGCGCTGTCACTGTGTTCGACCACCAGAAACCGCGCCGTGCCGGTGGCAATGCTCGGCCCCAGCAAACGATCCACCAGGCGCAGGCCCAGTTCGGACCAGGCCATCAAGCCGGCGGTGGTGATCAGGTCGCCGTCATCGACGATGGGGGTGTCGGCGTTGAGCTTGACCTGGGGATAACGCTCGGCGAACTGCTTGGCCGAGGTCCAGTGAGTGGTCGCGCTACGGCCATCGAGCAGACCGCTTTCGGCCAGCAGAATCGACCCCACGCACACCCCGCCCAGGGTTGCGCCGCCCGCGTGTTGCTGGCGCAGCCAACGGATGAGTGGCGCTGACGCCTGCCCTTCGCAAAAGCCGCCGATCGACGGCGGAATGAGCAGCGCCACCAAGGCCGCATCGGGGCCAGGCTGACTGTCGTAGACGCGCTGCGGAGCGTGTCCGGCCGCTGCCTGCCAGTGGCTGACCCGCAACAACGGCAACTGCGCGCTCTGGTGCTCGGCGGCAATGCGATTGGCGACGCCAAACAGATCGGTCAAGCCGTGTACCGCCGCCAGCTGTGCACCGGGATAGATCAGCACGCCCAACTCGGCGACTGCGCGTTCTACGCCCATTGTCAGTTTTCCCCCTTCTATTGTCGGTGCGGCCAATCCCCGAAACGTCCGTGCGCCGCAATACTGGCGCCCACACCCACTCCCGAGGAAACACCCATGGCCAAGCAAGCACTCATCGTAGTCGATATCCAGAATGACTACTTCCCCCAAGGCAAATGGCCGCTGGTCGGCGCTGACGCGGCTGCCGACAACGCGGCAAAACTGCTCCAGGCGTTCCGCGAAGCCGGTCACCCGGTGGTGCACATCCGCCACGAGTTCACCTCCAGTGACGCCCCGTTCTTCACCCCCGGCTCCGATGGCGCCAAGTTGCACCCCAAGGTGCTGAATCGCAGCGACGAGCCGGTGGTACTCAAGCACTTCGTCAACTCGTTCCGCGAAACCGAACTACAGTCAATCCTCGACCAGCAAGACATCAAGAGCCTGGTGGTCGTCGGCAGCATGAGCCACATGTGCATCGACGGCATCACGCGCGCTGCGGCGGACCTTGGCTACAACGTCACGGTGATCCACGACGCCTGCGCATCCCGCAACCTGGAGTTCAACGGTCAGGTGGTACCCGCCGCCCAGGTGCACGCCGCCTTTATGTCGGCCCTGGGGTTTGCCTATGCCAGCGTGGTGTCCGCCGCCGAGTTCCTGGCGGCACAGCCCTGAGCCTGATTCCCTGAGCATTCATTGGAGACGATCGACATGGCTACTTTCACGACTCGCGAAGGCAACACCCTGTACTACAAGGACTGGGGCAGTGGGCAACCGGTAGTTTTCAGCCATGGCTGGCCGCTCTCCAGTGACAGCTGGGAATCACAGATGCTGCACTTTGCCGACAATGGCTTTCGTGCCATTGCCCACGATCGACGTGGGCACGGACGCTCAAGCCAGCCATGGGACGGCAATGACATGGATCACTACGCCGACGACCTCGCCGAGCTGATCGAACACCTGGACCTGAACAACGTGATTCTCTTCGGTTTCTCCACCGGCGGCGGCGAAGTCGCTCGCTATATCGGCCGACACGGCACCCAACGACTGGCCAAGGCCGGGCTGATCTCCGCGGTGCCGCCGCTGATGCTGAAAACCGAGACCAACCCCAAGGGCCTGCCAATCGAAGTCTTCGACGGCATCCGCGCCGGCTCTATCGCCGACCGCTCGCAACTCTACAAGGACGTTGCCGGCGGCCCATTCTTCGGTTTCAACCGCCCCGGCGCCACACCGTCCCAGGGGCTGATCGACGCCTTCTGGATGCAGGGCATGATGGGTGGCCATAAAAACACCCTCGACAGCATCAAGGCGTTCTCGGAAACCGACTTCCGCCAGGACCTGAAGAAATTCGACATCCCCACCCTGATCATCCATGGCGACGACGACCAGATTGTGCCGATCGAGGCGGCGGGGCTTGAGAGCAAACGCTTGATCGAACACGCCGAACTGATCGTCTACCCGGGGGCTCCCCATGGGCTGACGGACACTCATAAGGCGCAGGTGAACGCGGATATGTTGCGTTTTGCGCGGGGGTAGGCGGCAAGCTTTAAGCGAGAAGTAAACGCAAACAAGCCACGCTTTGGGTGCCGAAGCGTGGCTTGTTTAAATTGGCATTTGATTAAGTGAGCGATGGCTCCACCGATACGTGAAACCTGTCATCACGCAAGTGGCGAACCTGAATCTCACTACTGACGTCACGGCCATCCGCCCCTATCAAAAGATAGTGGGCTTGCAAGTAAGACTCGCGGCTCATGGGTCTCTTTGAAAGCAGTTTGCGAGACCATGCAACACAAACCGAACCGGCGATTATTATGAGGCCGGGGTTCAGTTGGACGTGCTGGAAAAAGCTCAGGCCTACCCGTCTGTCGTAGTAGATGACAGATGGGCCAAAAATCAGGATAGCAACGCCTACAGCAACGATGATAAAGCCGAGCCCCATCAGCAGCCGGCCATTATAGACCGCGTCGCCATCAGGCCCCTCGAGGTAAGCGGCATACTTATCGCAGAAGCCGGCGACATGACAGTCCTCGGCAGACGACTTCAACTCTATTCGGTCTTTTGTTTTTTCCTCAGTGCCTGCTTGCATGATTCACTTCCATTGAAAAAGCGAATACTAAGCAGTGGGAGCAGCAAAAGAATGCCGGACAAACAGATTCAGAAATCTCCCACAAAAAAAAGAAACTATTCTGCGCAGCCGACTAAAACTGGAAGTCCGCCATAAAAAAAGCCCCTGGATAGGGGCTTTTTGGCAGAAACCTTCAATGAGGTCTCAGGTGGACTCTAGAACGGAATATCGTCATCAAAGCTGTCGAAGTCTGCAGCCGGTTGCGGTGCAGCCTGTTGCTGCGGCGCTGGACGCGACTCACGCTGTGGCTGTTGCGACGGAGCAGGACGCGGTGCCTGCTGGCGTGGAGCGGCTTGCTGGTAGTTGTTACCGCCGCCCTGGCCTTGCTGGTCGCCCTGTGGACGGCCGCCCAGCAGTTGCATGGTGCCTTGCATGTCGACCACGATTTCGGTGGTGTAACGCTTGATGCCGTCTTTTTCCCACTCGCGGGTCTGCAGTTTGCCTTCGATGTAGACCTGCGAACCTTTACGCAGGTATTCGCCGGCGATCTCTGCAACCTTGCCGAACATCGATACACGGTGCCATTCGGTCTTTTCGACTTTCTGGCCAGTTTGCTTGTCGGTCCATTGTTCGCTGGTCGCCAGACTCAGGTTGGTCACGGCGTTACCGTTAGGCAAGTAGCGAACTTCGGGATCCTGGCCGCAAGTGCCGACCAATATGACTTTGTTAACCCCACGGGCCATAACGTTCTCCTAGGCTTCGCACGCTGTCGGCGCCGGGTTGTTGACCAGGCGCTCGAGGGTGGTGCGATCCAATAGTTCGGTGTCCAATTTGATGTAAATGGCGGCTTCATCAGCCACCACGATGGCATCGGTTACCCCAACGACGGCCAGCAGGCGCTCAACCAGACCGGCTTCGCGGATCGCTTCGGGCGATAACGGCAAGCGCAGGCTCGTCACATAGGGAGGTTCGCGCATGGTAACAGCAAAGGCCAACCAGAGGGCAGCCAGACCTGCGCATCCGAGGAACACAACCGACAGACCGCCATGCTGGAACATCCAGCCGCCCATGATGCCGCCCAGTGCCGAACCAAGGAACTGGCTGGTGGAGTAGACCCCCATGGCCGTGCCCTTGCCTCCTGCCGGTGAAACCTTGCTGATCAACGACGGCAGGGAGGCTTCCAGCAGATTGAACGCGGTGAAGAACACCACCGTACCAATCACCAGGGCCCGCAGGCTGTCGCCGAACTGCCAGAAGAATAGCTCAGTGAGCATCAGCGTCGCGACGGCACCGAGTAAAACTCGTTTCATTTTGCGTTTTTTCTCGCCGTAGATAATGAACGGAATCATGGCGAAGAACGAAATCAGCAGCGCGGTCAGGTACACCCACCAGTGCTGCTCCTTGGGCAGCCCGGCTTTTTCCACCAGCGCCAGCGGCAAGGCGACGAAGCTCGACATCAACATCGCGTGCAATACAAAAATCCCCAGGTCCAGGCGCAGCAAGTCCGGGTGTTTGAGGGTCGGCAACAGGGCCTGGCGGGCGACCCCTGACTCACGGTGCTGCAAGGGGCCCGTGGAGCGCGGCACCATGAACATCACGATGACGATCCCCAGCAATGCCATGCCGCCGGTCGCCAGGAACAGGCCGGACAGGCCGAAGGCGCGGGTCAGCAGCGGTCCGACCACCATGGCCACGGCGAACGACAGGCCGATGGTCATGCCGATCATGGCCATGGCCTTGGTGCGGTGCTGTTCGCGGGTCAGGTCGGACAACAGGGCCATGACTGCCGCGGAAATTGCCCCGGCGCCCTGCAGGATACGTCCGGCGATCACGCCCCAGATCGAGTCGGCATTGGCCGCCAGCACGCTGCCCAGGGCAAAGACGATCAAGCCCAGGTAAATCACCGGGCGCCGCCCGATGCGGTCGGAAATGATCCCGAAGGGAATCTGGAACACTGCCTGGGTCAGACCGTAGGCGCCAATCGCCAGGCCGATCAGGGCCGGGGTCGCGCCTGCCAGGTCCATGCCGTAGGTCGCCAGTACCGGCAACACCATGAACATGCCAAGCATACGGAACGCGAACACCAGGGCCAGACCGCTTGCTGCGCGGGTCTCGCTACCACTCATGCGTTCGCTGTGGGGATCGTGCATGGAATTACCTCATGTGAACCGGCGGCGATTCTATCAGTCCCATCGGTTGACGGGGTATAGGGTGACGCTTTGCCGCGCACGGATGACAGAGTCTTCATGTAAGGCAGCGTTGTGCACATTTGATAGTGTGCATCCATCCAGTATTTGGCCTTATACTCCTACGTTTACGCCCGCCGAGCGAGGCCACCTTGGACAAGATCCTGATTCGTGGGGCTCGAACCCACAACCTGAAGAATATCGACCTGACCCTGCCACGGGACAAACTGATCGTCATCACCGGCTTGTCCGGGTCCGGCAAGTCGTCCCTGGCCTTTGACACCTTGTATGCCGAGGGTCAGCGGCGTTATGTCGAGTCGCTGTCGGCCTACGCCCGGCAGTTCCTGTCGATGATGGAAAAGCCCGACGTCGACACCATTGAAGGCCTGTCGCCGGCCATCTCCATCGAGCAGAAGTCGACCTCCCACAACCCGCGGTCGACGGTCGGCACCATTACCGAAATCTACGACTACCTGCGCCTGCTTTATGCCCGCGTGGGTATTCCGCGCTGCCCGGATCACGACATCCCCTTGGAAGCCCAGACCGTCAGCCAGATGGTCGACCTGGTGCTGGCCCAGCCCGAAGGCAGCAAGCTGATGCTGCTGGCCCCGGTGATCCGCGAGCGCAAGGGCGAACACCTGTCGGTCTTCGAAGAACTGCGGGCCCAGGGTTTCGTCCGTGCCCGGGTCAACGGCAAGCTGTGCGAGCTGGATGAGCTGCCGAAGCTGGATAAACAGAAGAAGCATTCGATTGATGTGGTGGTCGACCGCTTCAAGGTTCGCGAGGACCTGCAGCAGCGCCTGGCCGAGTCGTTCGAGACCGCCCTGAAACTGGCCGATGGCATCGCGCTGGTCGCACCGATGGACGATGAACCGGGTGAGGAGATGATCTTCTCCGCACGTTTTGCCTGCCCGATCTGCGGCCACGCCATCAGCGAGCTGGAACCCAAGCTGTTCTCCTTCAACAACCCGGCGGGCGCTTGCCCGACCTGCGACGGCCTGGGGGTCAAACAGTTCTTCGACATCAAGCGCCTGGTCAACGGTGAGCTGACCCTGGCCGAGGGCGCGATTCGCGGCTGGGACCGGCGCAATGTCTATTACTTCCAGATGCTCGGCTCACTGGCCGCCCATTACGGGTTCAGCCTGGAAGTGCCGTTCAACCAGCTGCCGGCCGACCAGCAGAAAGTCATCCTGCACGGCAGCGGCAGCCAGAACGTCGATTTCAAGTACCTCAACGACCGGGGCGACATCGTCAAGCGTTCGCACCCGTTCGAAGGCATCGTGCCGAACCTCGATCGCCGCTACCGCGAAACCGAGTCTGCGTCGGTGCGCGAAGAGCTGGCCAAGTTCCTCAGCACCCAGCCCTGCCCGGATTGCCGCGGCACTCGCCTGCGCCGTGAAGCGCGGCACGTGTGGGTCGGCGAAAAAACCCTGCCGGCGGTGACCAACCTGCCAATCGGCGATGCCTGCGACTACTTCGGCACCCTGAAACTGACAGGGCGGCGCGGCGAAATTGCCGACAAGATCCTCAAGGAAATCCGCGAACGCCTGCAGTTCCTGGTCAACGTCGGCCTCGACTACCTGTCCCTGGACCGCAGTGCCGACACCCTGTCCGGCGGTGAGGCGCAGCGCATTCGCCTGGCCAGCCAGATCGGCGCCGGCCTGGTGGGCGTGCTGTACATCCTCGACGAGCCGTCCATCGGCCTGCACCAGCGGGACAACGACCGACTGCTGGGCACCCTCAAGCATTTGCGCGACATCGGCAACACGGTGATCGTGGTCGAGCATGACGAGGACGCCATTCGCCTGGCCGACTACGTGGTGGACATCGGCCCCGGCGCTGGCGTGCATGGCGGGCATATCGTCGCCGAAGGCACACCGGCCGAGGTCATGGCCCACCCGGATTCGCTGACCGGCAAATACCTGTCGGGCCGAGTGAAGATCGCCGTCCCCGCCAAACGCACGCCGCGCAACAAGAAGCTGGCTCTGCACCTCAAGGGCGCCCGGGGCAACAACTTGCGCAATGTCGACCTGGAGATCCCTCTGGGCCTGCTGACTTGCGTGACAGGCGTGTCCGGCTCAGGCAAGTCGACCCTGATCAACAACACCCTGTTCCCCCTGAGCGCGACCGCGCTCAATGGTGCGACGACCCTGGAAGCCGCGGCCCACGACAGCATCAAGGGCCTGGAGCTGCTGGACAAGGTGGTCGACATCGACCAGAGCCCGATCGGTCGTACGCCGCGCTCCAACCCGGCGACCTACACCGGGTTGTTCACACCAATTCGTGAGCTGTTCGCTGGTGTACCGGAGTCACGCTCGCGGGGCTATGGTCCGGGTCGTTTCTCGTTCAACGTCAAGGGTGGACGCTGTGAAGCCTGCCAGGGCGACGGCCTGATCAAGGTCGAGATGCACTTCCTGCCGGACATCTATGTCCCGTGTGACGTGTGCAAGAGCAAGCGCTACAACCGCGAGACCCTGGAGATCAAGTACAAGGGCAAGAGCATCCACGAAACCCTGGAAATGACCATCGAGGAAGCCCGGGTGTTCTTCGACGCGGTACCGGCCCTCGCGCGCAAGCTGCAGACGCTGATGGATGTCGGCCTGTCATACATCAAGCTGGGGCAATCGGCGACCACCCTGTCGGGCGGTGAAGCACAACGGGTCAAGTTGTCCCGCGAGCTGTCCAAGCGCGATACCGGCAAGACCCTGTATATCCTCGATGAGCCGACCACTGGCCTGCACTTCGCGGACATCCAGCAATTGCTCGACGTGTTGCATCGCCTGCGCGACCACGGCAACACCGTGGTGGTGATCGAGCACAACCTGGACGTAATCAAGACCGCCGACTGGCTGGTGGACCTGGGGCCGGAAGGCGGCTCCAAGGGCGGCCAGATCATCGCCGTGGGTACGCCTGAGGAAGTGGCCGAGATGAAGCAGTCTCACACCGGCTTCTACCTCAAGCCGCTGCTGGAACGCGATCGAGCCTGAAACCGGCACATGAAAAAGCCCCTGTCACGTTATCGGTGACAGGGGCTTTTTTATACTGTTTGAAAATCACTCCCCGAAGGCTGCGATCTTTTCACAACAAAATCAGAACTGCGATTGCAGGTAGTTTTCCAGACCGATGAGCTTGATCAGGCCCAACTGCTTTTCCAGCCAGTAGGTATGATCTTCTTCCGTATCGGCCAGCTGGATACGCAGCATGTCACGACTGATGTAGTCCTTGTGCTGCTCACACAGCTCGATGCCTTTGCACAACGCCGCACGCACTTTGTACTCCAGGCGCAGGTCGGCGGCGAGCATGTCCGGCACGGTAGTCCCGACGTCGAGGTCGTCCGGGCGCATGCGTGGCGTACCTTCCAGCATCAGGATCCGGCGCATCAGTGCATCGGCGTGCCCGGCTTCTTCTTCCATCTCGTGATTGATGCGCTCGTAGAGCTCGGTAAAGCCCCAGTCCTCATACATCCGCGAATGGATGAAATATTGATCACGCGCTGCCAGTTCGCCCGTGAGCAACGTGTTGAGGTAATCGATTACGTCCGGGTGACCTTGCATCGCCCTACATCTCCCTGCTTGAAAGTCTGTAGTTTGAACCAAGGCGACCGTTTGGTCACTCGATTCACGAGATAAAAGCGAAGATATTCTGAGAAAAGTAGTTTAAATAACGCAAAAACCGCCCAATTGAGGGCGGTTCTGCTTCTCGTTTAGACTTCGTTAAGCTGTACACCCAACGCCGTTGCGACTGCTTCTCCGTACGCCGGATCGGCCTTGAAGAAATGCTGCAGTTGACGGTCGACCACATCACCGGAAACCCCGGTCATGGCGCCAGCGATGTTGCTGACCAACAGGGCTTTCTGCTCAGCGCTCATCAAGCGAAACAGCGCGCCGGCATGGCTGTAGTAGTCGGTGTCTTCACGGTGATCATAACGATCTGCCGCACCACTCAGCGCCAATGGCGGTTCGGCGAAGTGTGGAGCCTGCTTGGGCGCCTCTACATAGCTGTTCGGCTCGTAATTGGGCGCCGCACCGCCGTTGCTGCCAAAGGCCATGGAACCATCGCGCTGATAGCTGTTGACCGGACTGCGAGGTGCGTTCACCGGTAATTGCTGGTGATTGGTGCCCACACGGTAGCGGTGCGCATCGGCATAGGCGAACACCCGTCCTTGCAGCATACGGTCCGGCGACAGGCCGACACCCGGAACCATGTTGCTCGGGCCAAACGCAGCCTGCTCGACTTCAGCGAAGTAGTTCAGCGGGTTACGGTTGAGTTCCAGCTCGCCGACCTCAATCAACGGAAACTCTTTCTGCGACCAGGTCTTGGTCACGTCGAACGGGTTCTCGTAATGCGCCGCTGCCTGGGCTTCACTCATGATCTGGATGCACACGCGCCATTTCGGGAAGTCACCGCGCTCGATGGCGCCGAACAGGTCACGCTGGGCGTAGTCCGGGTCAGTCCCGGCCAGGCGCGCAGCTTCGGCCGGTGCCAGGTTCTTGATGCCCTGCAGGGTCTTGTAGTGCCATTTCACCCAATGCCGCTCGCCGCTGGCGCTGATCAGGCTGTAGGTGTGGCTACCAAAGCCGTGCATGTGACGGTAGCCATCAGGAATGCCACGGTCGGAGAACAGAATAGTGACCTGGTGCAGCGCCTCAGGGGAGTGCGACCAGAAATCCCACATCATCTGCGCGCTTTTCAGGTTGCTTTGCGGCAGGCGTTTTTGGGTGTGGATGAAATCCGGAAACTTCAGCGGATCACGAATGAAGAACACCGGCGTGTTGTTGCCGACGATGTCCCAGTTGCCTTCTTCGGTGTAGAACTTCAAAGCGAAACCACGAGGGTCGCGCTCGGTATCCGCCGAGCCGCGCTCACCACCGACAGTGGAGAACCGCAGGAAGGTCGGGGTTTGCTTGCCGACGGCGGCAAACAGCTTGGCGCTGGTGTACTGGGTGATATCGCGGGTGACGGTGAAGGTACCGTAGGCACCCGAGCCCTTGGCGTGTACACGGCGCTCGGGAATGTTTTCGCGGTTGAAGTGAGCGAGCTTCTCGATCAGGTGAAAATCGTCGAGCAGCAGTGGACCACGTGGGCCGGCGGAACGGGAATTCTGGTTATCTGCGACGGGAGCGCCACTGGCGGTTGTCAGCGTTTTATTCTGGCTCATGCACAATCTTCCTCTTCAGTCTTGGAAACTGCCGGCTAATCGGCTGAGAGGGAGTATTGACCAGGAACATGACACCATCAAATTCATTAATTGATCAGCATCAATAGAAATTAACTAATTGAAAGCAGCCCTGGATAGACGGAAATAACGCCGTCCGTCGGTGGCACTTTTCCAGCGCACACAAAAAACCGGGCACTGGGCCCGGTTCTTCGTTTCAGACTGACGTCTTACTCAGCGGATACTGCTTCGCCGCCGGTAGCACGATCAACCAACTCGACGTACGCCATAGGCGCGTTGTCGCCAGCGCGGAAACCGCACTTGAGGATGCGCAGGTAGCCACCCTCACGGGTA
>Ga0213827_1000489_pt1 | contig 31399 bp, 23 predicted proteins | sample MC6MC0898MG_FD_180669 | JGI IMG/M metagenome (GOLD analysis project Ga0213827, IMG submission 180669) | Enriched soil aggregate microbial communities from Iowa State University, Ames, United States - MC6-MC0898-MG | ecosystem: Environmental > Terrestrial > Soil > Unclassified | place: USA: Iowa...
TCCATAAAAATACTGATCTTTAAAATAAAATTTTCAGTAAATATACATCAAAGATTAAAAATAGGTAAAACAGTTGTAAATAAAGTCTTTATGCCGTTTTATGGCTTTTTGGTAATGAGCAGAAAGCGTCTTGCTTTTAGTCCGTTCAGTGAGTACAAGAATACCAAAAAGGACAAAGATAGAGGCTATCTATTGCGGAACGAGTTGGAACAGCTTGTAACATTCAACTGCGAGAAAAAGAAAGATGAATGGGTTAAAGACCTGTTTGTTTTCAGTTGCTTTACAGGTCTTTCTTATTCAGATGTGAAAGGATTTAAAAATAGTAACATCCAATATTTTTTTGATGGTAACAGATGGATTATTGTGAGAAGAAAGTAACCTTTCATTTGGCACGCTATACGTTCGCCACACTATTTTTAAGCGAGGGTGTTTCGTTGGAGGGTTTGAGTAAAATGTTAGGGCATAAGAATATTGCTGCCACACTTATTTATGCTAAGATACTCAACGAGAAAGTCGGTAAGGATATGCCAAAGGTATTACATAGGTTTAAGGGAATGGAGCGGTCTTTTGTTTCGAAACTTTAATATTTCAGTTAATGAGTTTTGAATTAAAAAATACTACTTGTTATCATATATTTAGACAAGGCTGTTATTAAATCTATTTTTGTAAATTTGCCTATACATAGATTGAAGCAATGAATGTAATAAAAATAAGAAACTTTGGACCAATTAAAGGAGGTTATCAAGAAGATGATGGCTGGTTTGATATAAATAAAGTTACTGTATTTATCGGAAATCAAGGTTCAGGAAAAAGTACAGTAGCCAAGTTGATTTCTACATTTATGTGGTTAGAGAAAGCAGTTGTACGAGGAGATGTAAAGCCTGCTTTTATTTCCAATGATTATTTTTTCGAACTTATCGAATTTCATCGTATAGAAAATTATTTTCTTCCTAACACGCAAATTGAATATAAAGGAGCTACATATCACATTGCTTTTTTGGATAATCTGATTTCCGTAAAGGAACTAAATAGAAAATCGGTCAAGCAACCTAAAATTATGTATGTACCTGCTGAACGAAATTTTTTAAGTTCAATTACGGATATAAACAAGGTGTCTGACTTGCTTGTAGGGAGTTTGAAAAACTATTCTGTTGAATTTCGTAAAGCTCAATATGCGCATCAAGGTAAACCTATTGAATTACCTGTAAATAATAAAACTAAAATCGTTTATGACCCGAAGGATGATGAAAATTATATTGAATTTGAAGGTGGTAAACCATTAAAGCTTTCTGAAGCATCAAGTGGTTTTCATTCTATTGTTCCTTTACATTGGGTAACAAAATATTTGACTGAATTTGTCAAACAAAAAGAAGATAAACTACTAAAACTATTAAGTACGGACCAGACTATCCGCAGAGAAAATGAACTGAAAGAATTGAATCAGTTGGGGCTTGATGAGAAAACACTACGGGCTAGAGAAAAAAAAATAAATGAAAAGTATGTCTGTAAATACTTTGTAAATATTGTTGAAGAACCTGAACAAAACTTATTTCCGAGCTCACAAAGATTATTATTAAATAGTTTATTAGCGTATAATAATGGAAATAATATGTTGATAATGACTACACATAGTCCGTATTTGATAAATTATCTTACGCTGGCTGTTGAAGCAGATAAATTAAAAGAAAAAGTCAAAAAATCAACTGTTGAATTAAAAAGCAGATTTAGTGAAATCATTCCATTTAACTCTACTTTGAGCGGGAATAATTTAGTTGTCTATCAATTAGAAGAGGGTAGAATTACCAAATTAAAAACATACAAAGGTCTTCCTTCTGACGAAAATTATTTGAACGATGGACTTGCAGAGTCAAATGAGCTTTTTTCTAACCTGTTAGATATTGAAGACGAGTTATGCCAATAGACTTCTTTTTAACACCTTGCAATAATCCTGTTGGTAATTGTCAAACCGAAGCTATTCAATGTTGTTCCCCTTTTTCCAACGATCGGGTTGGGATAAGTGATGCAAATGCAAATACACGTATACCAGCAATTGTTATGTTGAGTAATGAACCCAAATGGGATTTTACGATTGAAAATCCAAATAACAGAGCAGTAAGCTACAAAGCTATTGATTATTGTGTAGATATTTTTAGGACAGGAACTTATGACGTTAATGATGACAATAGTGATATTGCTGATTTTTCATCTGACAATATGAATGCCGTTGGTAGAGGATTAATAAAAAGATGTGAAGGTTTTTTATATAGGGATGGAGAGTGGATTTTGTTTTTTGAAATTAAAACTAGCCTTAAAGGGAGATGGCTAATTGATGCCAGAAGAAAGTTTGAAGAAACTATTTTAAGTTTTAAAGAGCATCACCCACACCTTTCAGATATAATCATCGAACCAATTGTTTCAAATAAATTATTTTCTCGTGTACATCAATCAGAAATGGTGCAAAAGAGAATTTTAAAAGATAAAATAGGCGTAGAATTAAAGGTGCAAACTAATTTTGTCATAGATTAGAGTATCAATAAGACGAGGCTGTATCAAATTAGATGATGCGGCCTTTTTTTATTTTTAATAGATTTTGTACCATCTTTGAACACCAGCGTATTGCTCTGCATGTTAGTCATTTGTATAGCCGACCTTCTGCTGCCCGTTTTTCATATGATCTTCTTTCATCCACATGAAGGTTGCGTCTGACTTTTTTGATAATCTTTATAAAGACTTAGTATTCAGCCGATACAGTTTTTTCCTGAAAACTTAAAATAAAATCCCCACTAACCAAGTGGGGATTTTATGATTATTTATGCCTATAAGCTATCAGTGATCAATCTTCCTGTTTATTGATAAAGACGAATTTTCCATCAAACACATCCAGTCTGATAATCGAATCGCGACTGACTTTGCCCGATAAGATTTCTTTGGACAACTCATTCAGAATACGTTTCTGAATGACACGTTTCAATGGTCTGGCGCCATAGATCGGATCGTATCCGAGTTGTGCCAACCAATCCATTGCTTCGTCCGAGGCCGTAATAAAGATATTTTGTTCGGCCAATTGTTTTTGGACATGTGCAAATTGAAGTCGCACAATATCACCGATCTCATCTCTACTCAACGGAGTAAACATAATCACTTCATCGATACGGTTCAGAAACTCCGGACGGATCGACTGTTTAAGCAGATCAAACACCTCAGTCCGCGTTTTTGCAATGATCTCCTCTTTGTTGTCATCATCCAAATGACTGAAATTCTCTTGGATGATATGCGATCCTGTATTAGAGGTCATGATAATGATCGTGTTCTTAAAGTTGACTGTGCGGCCTTTATTGTCTGTCAGGTGACCATCATCCAATACCTGCAACAAGATGTTGAATACATCCGGGTGTGCTTTTTCGATTTCATCCAGTAATACGACCGAGTAGGGATGTCTGCGAACGGCTTCTGTAAGCTGACCACCTTCATCGTAACCGACATATCCCGGAGGCGCACCGATCAAACGGGACACGGCATGTCTCTCTTGATATTCGGACATGTCGATACGCACCATGGATTGTTCATCATCGAATAGAAATTCTGCCAGGGCTTTTGCGAGTTCGGTTTTTCCGACTCCGGTTGTACCCAGGAAGATGAATGAGCCTATCGGGCGTTTTGCATCATTCAGTCCTGCTCTCGAACGGCGGATTGCATCGGAGATCGCCTCAATGGCTTCATCTTGACCCGCTACCCGTTTGTGAAGTTCCTCTTCCAGATTCAGCAGCTTTTCACGTTCAGACTGAATCATTTTGCTGACAGGTATTCCAGTCCATTTGGCAACGACATCAGCAATATCTTCTGAAGTTACCTCTTCCTTGAGCATACGCTTGCTTTCCTGTTTTTCAGCCAGTTCAGCTTTCAGTTTCTCCACTTTTTCCTGTGCTTCTTTGATCCGTCCGTAACGTAATTCAGCTACTTTACCATAATCACCTGAACGTTCGGCCTGTTCGGCTTCAAGTTTATAGTTTTCAATGTTTTCAATTTCTTGGTTCACATTGTCCACCAGACTTTTTTCTTCCTGCCATGAAGCTCTCAGGGTATCGCGTTCAGCAGATAAGTTGGCAATGCTTTCAGAAAGCTCCTGCACCTTTTTGTCGTCATTCTCACGTTTCAGCGCTTCGCGTTCGATTTCCAATTGCATGATACGGCGCTCCAGTTCGTCTACGGCTTCTGGTACAGAGTCCATCTCCAAACGTAATTTGGATGCGGCCTCGTCAATTAAATCGATGGCTTTGTCCGGTAAAAAACGATCCGCGATATAACGTTGTGATAACTCCACGGCAGCAATGATAGACTCGTCAAGGATACGCACTTTATGGTGTGTTTCATAACGTTCTTTCAATCCCCGTAGGATGGAGATGGCGTCTTGGGTGTCTGGCTCTTCCACCATGACTTTTTGAAACCTACGCTCCAACGCTTTGTCTTTTTCAAAGTATTTTTGATATTCGTTGAGCGTGGTTGCTCCAATCGCACGTAGCTCACCTCTGGCCAAGGCAGGTTTCAGGATGTTTGCGGCATCCATAGCGCCTTCACCACCACCAGCACCAACCAGGGTGTGGATCTCATCAATGAAAAGGACGATCTCACCATTGGAATCGGTTACTTCTTTGACAACAGCTTTCAAGCGTTCCTCAAATTCACCTTTATATTTAGCTCCGGCAACCAGGGCGCCCATATCCAAAGAAAATACAATTTTGGATTTTAGATTCTCTGGTGCGTCGCCTTTGATAATCCGATAGGCGATTCCTTCCGCAATAGCGGTCTTACCAACCCCGGGTTCGCCAACGAGTATGGGGTTGTTTTTGGTACGTCGTGAAAGAATCTGCATGACACGTCTGATTTCCTCGTCACGGCCAATGACCGGGTCTAATTTGCCGGATTCGGCATATTCATTTAGGTTACGGGCATATTTTCCAAGTGCGTTGTAAGTTGCTTCCGCATTTTGATCAGTCACGCGACTATTGCCCCGCAATTCTTTAATGGCAGTCTTGAGATCTTTTTCCGTAACCCCTTGTGATTTCAGCAGGGATGAGGTTTTGTCTGAAGTGGCCAATATACCCAATAGTACATGCTCGACAGAGACAAATTCATCGTTAAATTCTTTGAGATATCCTTGTGCTTTTTGTAAAGCATTGTTTGCATCACTGCTCAGATAGATATTGCTTCCGCTTACTTTAGGGAAGCTCTCGATTTGCTTATCAAGCTCAGCGCCAAGGTAGGGGATGTTGACGTTCAATTTCTTTAATAGGTGACTGACAACATTTTCATCTACAGTAAGTAATGCTTTTAATATATGTGCTGTCTCGATGGCCTGTTGCTGATTTCCAGCGGCTATCTCCGACGCTTTTTGTATAGCCTCTTGGGCTTTGATTGTGTAATTGTTAAAGTTCATTCTGTATCGCTTAATTAAAGTTTTGTTGATATGTAGGGGTATAACAATTGAAGTGCCATTCGGGTTTTACGTGATAATTCGGAAAAAATGACATTGATATTTATTGATTCATGACAAATTTTCAGTATTAAAAAATAATGCTGTTGATTTTTAAATATTTGGCGTCAAAGCGGGTAAAAATTATAGCGAGGGACTTGCATTTTTGATTTAGGCTTTCGATATTTGCAGCATCTTAAAACGGAGGTCGTTTTAAGATTGAAAAGAAGTAAAAAGCCTCTTTAGCTCAGCTGGTAGAGCAACTGACTTGTAATCAGTAGGTCATTGGTTCGATTCCGATAAGAGGCTCTTCGAGTGTTACTCATCAAACTTCTTTAAAAAGCCTCTTTAGCTCAGCTGGTAGAGCAACTGACTTGTAATCAGTAGGTCATTGGTTCGATTCCGATAAGAGGCTCTTTGAGCGATACTCATTAAAATTCATTTAAAAAGCCTCTTTAGCTCAGCTGGTAGAGCAACTGACTTGTAATCAGTAGGTCATTGGTTCGATTCCGATAAGAGGCTCAAAAAATCCCCAAGAATTTCTTGGGGATTTTTTTGTTTTTAGTCTAAGCTTAGCTTGGCGGCTATTGCTATTTTCTTTGGTATGTCGGTGTTGTCCATTTTTTGATTGAACTGCTCTGCGCCTGCGCCAATGGCATAAACGGGCGCATAAGCTGCCGAATGGTTGTTGGAAGCCCAGGCGATTGACCCCATACGGTTTAATATGGCAATGCTTAAAGCAGCGATTTTGTCATCACTGGCGTACAAACTTTTTGCTGTTTCATTCTGATGGTCAACGAAGCTTCGTTGATAGGCTTCTTGTAGTGATTTGTCGTCATCCGCATTGACTTTTACCTGGTTATACAGGCCCGTATGCGTGGAAAGTAGATTTTTTAGGTCATCCCAAGTTGCATTTGCTTTGTTTTTGCGCAGGTGACCAATTTCATTCGAAAGCTCGGCATGCGATAATTTTTGATTAGCTAGTAATTTTGTCTTTAAAGTAGAACTACCGTTGCCGATGCCCAATCCACCAGTCTCATGATCAGCAGTGACCACAATAAGTGTTTCCTTGGGGTGTTTCTTGTAGAATTCATATACAAGTTCCGCTGCTGAATTAAAGTCTAATACTTCCTGGATGGTGGTGGCTGCATCATTTGCATGGCAGGCCCAGTCTATTTTTCCACCTTCAACCATCAAAAAGAATCCATTTTTATTGTTTTGTTCTAAAGATTGGATTGCCGCAGCGGTAATATCCGCTAGCTTGAGGTCAGATGGTTTTTGATCTATGGCATATTTTAGCGCATCTGCTGCAGTGCCATCTGTATTTATGAGAATAATTTTGTCAGATTTTCGGGGATGATGCGTATAGGCCTCTTTTCCCTTTAAAACTTTATATCCTGCTTTTTCAAATAGGGGGAAAAGAGAAGGGGCTGGCTGTTTATCAAAAGTTGTTTCAGGTTTTAGGAAATTGGATCCACCAAAGAAGTCAAAATTGGAGCTGATAATTTCTTTGCCAATTTCGTAATACATATCCCGGTCGGGCTGATGGGCGTAAAACGAAGCAGGTGTAGCATGGTCTATACTCACACTGGTGATGATACCGACTTTCTTTCCTTTTTCTTTAGCTGCATAGGCGATACTTTTGTGTGGCACTGTTCCGGTACTGTCCATTCCGATAACACCATTTTTCGTCTTTTTACCGACGGCAAGAGCTGTACCGCCAGCGCCAGAATCGGTAACACCATTGGATTGGGAGTGCGTGGAAGCAAAACCAACATGGGGAAACTGCGTAAAAACCAAAGGTACCGTACTGTTTTTTTGCTGCAGTTCGGCACGGTGTATTTCGGTCAGATTGACTTGATTGAGTCCCATTCCGTCACCGATGAGGAAAAAGATATATTTTGCTTCTTGGCTAAAAGCCGGAAATACATAAACAAAAGCAAAGAGAAAAAGGAATAAAAAGCGTTTTTTCATTAGTGTGATAAGTAAAATAAATGACGGTAAATTAATAAGCCCGGATTAGCTTATTGTTAATTCATTGTTATGAATACTTTTTACATTACCCTTGGTTCGCAGTGTCTGATAGCTGTTTGATATCTTCAACTGAGATGATATTGATGCGTTCTTTGCGGGCATGAATGGACTTTATCATTGCCTGGGCAACTGTGGCAACAGGTAGCGCTTCATAGCTCTTAAAAAGGCCGATACGGTTAAAAGCGCGTAATGCGTTTATGCCAATCTTTTCGCCTAGGCGATCGGTGTTGGGACGGATCAAGCCGCCGGGTTGTACAATAATAAGTTTACCAAAATCTAGTGCTTTCACATGTTGCTCCAGACTCCCTTTCATCCGATTGTAGAAAATCTTCGATTCAGCATCTGCGTTGACCGCCGAAAGTAATACAAAACAGGGGATTTCATTTTTCTTGGCCAGCGCCGCGAATTGCAGGTTGAGGTCATGATCCACTTTCCATTGAGCTTCTTTACTACCGGCATCTTTGACAGTGGTACCCAGGCAGGAAAAAGCAATATCGCCGTGAATCTCCTGTTCAAACTCTTGGAGTTTACTGAAGTCTATAATGATCTGTTGTAATTTGGGTTGTTCATCAAAGCTCTTGCGACGTAAGAGGACGACGACTTCGGTGAAATCAGTAGACTTTAATAGTTCATGAACAAGTACTCTTCCAGTTGCGCCGGAACCACCAATTAAAACTGCTCTCATGTTGTTGATTTTTTTTGTTTTACATCAAATGAACGACAGGCTATCTCTGTCAATCGGGACAGCAATACTGCTATGATAAGCAATAGTTTTACATCAGAATCTCTAATCTTTGTAATTTGGTTTTCCGGGTGTAAAACGTACGATGGATTGATCCAGTCTCAGGGCGTCGGCTACGGTGATCAGATCTTCTTCCACAATGAAGTTTTGATCGATAGCCGTTTTTATTGTCGTAAAATCTTCTTGATCGGCGTCCTGAAAATACAGTAGCGATTGGATGGTCGATACAGCTACGAGTTCGAGTAATTCATCTTCACCTTCATAGCCAACATAGAAAAAATCTGCCATAATTATACAATTTGGTTTTATACGAATATACTTTATTTAATCCTAAAATTACCTAATTCGAACTGAAAACTTGTCGCTGATATGTTGTTTTTTAATAAAGTATAGAATTTGAATTTTCTTATCCGGAGACTTATTTCCCTGACAAAAATGCCTTATATTTGAAGTAATCGTTTTAAATAAATATTAACAATAAGATCATATAAAGATGGATAAAGAGCAGATACAAAATTGGTTGGATAATGGGTATGATATACTGCACCATGGCAGGCCGGTTAAAGTTGAAGGCAATCTGTGGGATTATATAGATGGATTGGGAAGCTATGAAAATGTGTTTGTATTACGGGAACTTATTTATTGGACAGAGGAGGAGCTGGCAAATATCGGAAAACAATAACAAGGTCTTGAATCCAATATTGCTGTCTGAGATTCAAGACCAGTTGAGCTTGCTATTGTTGCTAAAGGATAATATTGCGTTTAAATGCACATCCTAATTCGATGAGAGAATCTGTTTTTGCAATACCCGGAATGTTATCAATTTTTTCATAAAGCAACTGACGCATATGTTCATGGTTTTTGGCGATAATCTTTACGTATAAGGTGTAGTTTCCAGTGATGTAATAACATTCCGTAACTTCAGGGATCTTTTTCAGCTCGGCAATGATACGACTTGAATCATGATCTTTTTCGAGACTGAGACCTGTAAAAGCTCCCCAATCATAACCTAATCTTTTTTCATCTAATACGGGTTTTATGCCTGTTAATATCCCTTGCTCCATGAGACGATTGATACGTTGATGGATCATGGTGTTGGATACGCCTAATGCAGTTGCAATAGCCGAGTACGCCATTCGGCCATCCGCATCCAGATATTTTAAAATTTGAAGGTCAAATTCATCTATGCCGTTCATTGTTATGTAGGTTTAAAAGTTAATTTTAATATTTTAACTCTAATTTAGTGTTAAATTCTATTATTTTACCTTAAAAATAGTAAAAATTGTATATTTGTTATTATTTGAAATAAAATCCAAATTATGAGTATTGTATCTAAACAAGGAAACGGCGCGGCATTTATTGCCAAGGAAGAAAAATATGGAGCACACAACTATCACCCTTTACCGGTTGTGTTGGAACGGGCAGAAGGTGTGATGGTATGGGATGTTGATGGTAAGTCTTATTTTGATTTCCTGTCGGCGTATTCAGCAGTCAATCAGGGGCATTGTCATCCACGTATTATTGCTGCGTTGACAGATCAAGCTCAGAAGTTGACTTTGACTTCACGTGCTTTCTATAACAATAAGCTGGGTGATTTTGAGGAAATGATCTGTAAGCTATTTGGTTTCGATAAAGCTTTGGTTATGAACTCGGGTGTTGAGGCTGTTGAAACAGCGATGAAGCTCTGTCGCAAATGGGCATATCAGGTCAAAGGTATTGCTCAAAATCAGGCTAAAATAGTTTTTGCCAAAGATAATTTTCATGGACGTACCATTTCGGTGATATCTGCTTCAAACGATACGACTGCAACCAACGATTTTGGTCCTTTCGTGGAGGGAGTTGCATTGGTGCCCTACAATGATATTGCGGCATTGGAAGCCTTGTTTAAACAGGATAAAAATATTGCCGGATTTATTGTTGAGCCGATTCAGGGTGAAGCAGGAATTGTGGTTCCGGATGCAGATTATTTGAAACGTGTACGCCAGTTGTGTACAACCTATAATGTACTCTTTATTGCGGATGAAATCCAGACAGGTATTGCAAGAACTGGAAGCATGTTGGCTTCTTATGCCATTGATGATGCGGACAGTGCGAGTAAACCGGACGTATTGATATTGGGAAAAGCGCTGTCTGGAGGTGTATTGCCAGTCTCAGCGGTATTGGCAGATGATGCTATTATGTTATGTATCAAACCGGGCGAGCATGGTTCTACCTACGGTGGTAATCCACTGGCCTGTGCGGTAGCGATGGAAGCGCTCCAGGTTGTACTGGATGAAGATCTGATCAACAATGCCCGTCAAATGGGGGATCTGTTTTTGGAGGGGTTACGAAAAATTGCGGCTAAATCGGATATGATTACCGAAGTCAGAGGCAAAGGACTATTGACAGCTATTGTGATCAATGCTAGCGAAGAGAGTGATCTAGCTTGGAATATTTGCCTGAAATTTAAGGAAAATGGTCTTTTGGCAAAACCTACCCATGGCAACAAGATCCGTTTGGCGCCGCCATTGGTCATTACGGAAAGTCAGATTGACAGCTGCCTGGAGATAATCGAACGATCGTTGACTAATGTGACTGCGCGATGAAGAAAATGATTGAATTGATCAAAAATAGATCGGATATTGGTGCGGGTACCCGAGGTTCTGACCTTGGTATAGATGCTATTGAGATTGCGGCGATCAACAAGGGAAGTCAGTATTTTATCAATTATCCCTTTGTGGATGTGCCTACACGAAATAGTTCCATTTACCAAAATGATAACCATCCTTTCGGTAAACATATCCAACAGATTTACGAACAATGTAAGCAGGTGGCCTCTACAGTGGAAGATAGTCTGTCGGCTGGTAATTTCCCCTTGGTATTTTCGGGTGACCATTCTTCGGCAATGGGGACAATCAGCGGTATCAAGTCGGCTTATCCCGATAAAAAATTGGGTGTGATTTGGGTAGATGCCCATGCAGATATTCATTCGCCTTATACGACACCTTCTGGCAACATGCATGGCATGCCCTTGGCAGCCATGTTGAATGAAGATAACCTGTCCTGTAAAATTAATGAAATTGATCAATCAACGCAGGAATTCTGGAATAAGCTGAAGCGTATTGCCGGTCCGGCAGAAAAGATACAACCAGCGAGTTTAATCTATTTTGGTGTCAGGGATACTGAGGAACCAGAAGATCTTTTGATTGCGCATTTGGGAATTAAAAATTACCGTGTCGAAGAAATTCGCCAACGAGGAATTGAAGACTGTGTGGCTGAAGCATTGATCCGTTTGCAGGACTGCGATATGATTTATATCTCTTTTGATGTGGATAGCATGGATAGCGAATTGATCTCAGACGGTACTGGGACGCCTGTTCCCAAGGGGTTTATGCCAAAGGAAATCGTCCTGATATTGGAAGAAATCATACGTTCCGAAAAAGTTGGCTGTCTGGAGATTGTCGAAGTAAACCCATTGTTGGACAATAAAGGGAATAAGATGGCGGAGGTCGCTTTTGATATTTTAGAACGCATAACACCGATGATCGAGCTTAAATCTGGTGATTGATAGCTAATATGATTTCATTTTATATTGCTTTTGGCTTAGGTCCGCTTCTCTGTAAGGATTAGTGATATTTAACTAAGATTGAGCAAAAGGTCATGTAGTGCGCCTGTATTAATATTTAATAAATCAATAAGTACAAAGGGGTATCCGATATGAAGATCGGATACCCCTTATTTTTTACTGTTTCTGAAGGTAGTCCCTTATAGGATCTTTTTCAATAGTTCAACCCTAAGTCGTTTGCTTTTATCTTGTTAGGTCGTTTTTTCGTGTATGACAGGGACTTCGGTGCAGGCAAGATGCGTCCAACAAGGCCTGTTGGAGGTTAATTGTTTGGTGTTTTATTGCCATTATACCAAAGAAACAGCAAAGAACAACCCACAAATAACCAAAGAAATAGCAATAAATAAGCAGAGAAAAGAGGCACTTTCGTATAAAATATCCTGCCCACAGGACTGCAGATATATATTAAGTTTAATCGGATTTAATATTCTCTTAACATGCTAACGCTTAAATTTACGCGGCGACTATTTACGGCAAAAATGAGAATTTCTTACAATATTATATTTTCGACCTTCTTTCTGGTACAGTTTTTTTTCTCACAGTTGACTACGGCACAAGCTGATTCATTTAAAGAGATTCGGGTATTAAGTCAAAATTATCCAGATTCGGCGATTACCTTAGTGAAAAAACGTTATGCGAAAGCCATAAACGACCGCGATCTACTGCTGCAGGGAAATTGCCTGCAGACAATAGGTTGGTTATGCGTGAATCAGGGGCATTATGCCCAGGCACAGGACTATTACTTTCAGGCAGACCGCATCTACATCCAGCTCAACGCGAAACAGGCACTGGGATCCAACTGGAGCGATATCGGTGAACTCAATATTTTCAACAAGCGCCATCAGTTGGCAAAGGAATACTTTAACAAGGCGCTACACGCATTCAAAAGCGAAAATGATCGAAATGGCGAGGCCTCTGTACTGGGAAATATGGGGCATCTTTTTGAAAAGGAGGGACACTATGATTCGGCCTTTGTCTATCAAAAACAGGCCTTGGCGATCTACCGTGAGCAGACAAATCGTAATGGGGAAGCCAAGATTCATGAAAACTTGGGCAGTATCTATGAAGATCTTGGGAAATACGATAGTGCTTATTTGCATTTTGAAAAGGCGAGGAATTTATATCAGGAAACACAGGATAACTATGGAAGGATTGTGGTGATCAATAATATGGGTGATATCTTTCGAAAAACCAGTAAATATCCCGAAAGTATTCAGCTGACCCAACTCGCTTTTCGCCTAGCGGAGAATCTTGGAGATGTCTATCAGATGGCATCAACGACAAAAGATCTCAGTAAGACATATGCTTTAAGCGGACAAATGGACAGTGCTTATTTCTATGCAGAACGGAGCCGAAAACTCGTGCTGGAGCTTTATAGTGTGGATGGGGCGCGGCACACAGCATTTTTCCAGGCACTGTATGATATGAATCAAAAGGCGGAGGAAATAGAAAAACTACAGACAAACAAACGGATCAATTCGATCTTGTTGCTCGGTACGATTGTGGTATTGATCTTATTGAGTGTATTATCCTATGTTCTTTATAGCCGGCAGAAAATAAGGATCAAAACTCAGATCGCTGAATCACGGAAACAGGAAGCGGAGCGTGAACTGGCGGAAATAGCACTCAAAAATCAGCTGTTGGAAGATAAGCAGCTCAAGCAGGAGCTAACGCTGAAGGAAAAGGAACTCACATCCCATACGCTCAACCTCATCCGCAGCAACCAATTTCTGGAAGAACTTCGCGACGAATTGAAAGCGCTAGTCAAAGACGATCGACGGGATCAAAAGAAACCTATGCAACGGTTGGTACAACAGATCAATGAACATATTACGCAAGGCATCCATTGGAAAGAGTTTATGGGGACATTTGAACGCGTACATCATAGTTTCTTTGAAAAACTGATCAAGCTATTTCCTGATCTGACCGCAGCCGACATGCGCCTGATCGCATTGCTAAAAATCAATCTCAACAATACAGATATCGCGATCCTGTTGGGGATATCACAGGATAGTCTTCGTGTGGCCAGACATCGGTTAAGGAAAAAACTAAAATTGGAACAGGGTGAGGATCTCGCCGGGTATCTGCTTAGTATTTCATGATTTCTTAACATAGGAGTAACTGAAGGTTAATGGCGCTTATTTTTCTTGTAATTATCTTTATTTCAGTTGTTTATTTGCTGTTGATTCCCTCTGGTTGATCCCCTGTTTCAGCTTGTTTCTTTCTTGTAACGCCAAAGATTTTGTGAATCTGTTGCAGGCTATCATATTTGCAGCAATAATCAGAGATTCATAATAATCTATTAAAAATGAAAAATGTTTTAACGGTATTGCTTGCCTCCAGTATTTCGATCAGCGCCGCTTATGCGACCAAGATCAAGGGGAAAGTCCTGGATGGACAAACGGGGGAAGCCATTGTCGGTGCTACCGTGTTCCTCGAACAAAGTGGTTTGTCAACCAAGACACAATTGGATGGTTCCTTTGAATTCAAAGGACTATCCGCAGGTACAGAGAAAGTCCATATTCGACATGTGGCCTATACTGAATTGATTAAAGAAATTGAGATTAAAAAAGAAAATACGCCTCATTTTACTTTTCAGCTTACCTCGAGTGAACAAACTTTAATGGAGGTAACTGTTAAAGGAAAGCGAAATGGCGGCGATGATGATCCAAGCGCTCGTCGACTAGAAAAGAATGCCTCACAGATCATGAACGTCGTATCAGCTCGGGCAATTGAGATATCTCCAGATATTACAGTGGCAAATGTTGTGCAACGTGTTTCGGGTGTTTCAATCGAACGAAATTCAAATGGTGAGGGGCAGTATGCTATTTTAAGAGGAATGGACAAACGTTATAATACGACATTGGTCAATGGCGTAAAAGTCCCCAGTCCTGACAACAAATACCGTTATGTGCCCTTGGATCTGTTCCCATCGGATATGTTGGAGCGATTGGAAATTTACAAATCCCTGACGCCAAATATGGAGGCTGATGCCATTGGTGGTGTCGTAAATATGGTTATGAAATCTGCTCCAAGTAAATTATTGTTTCAGGCCAACTTAGCTACAGGATATAGCCAACGGTATTTTAATGGGGATTTTGGAAGCTTTTCCACCAGCGGGGTTTCGTCAAAATCTCCTTATGAACTGCATGGAAAAAATTATAATGCTACTTCTGGTGATTTTGATAAGGGAACGTTGGATTATATGTATAAAAAACCATCACCAGATCTTATCGGTAATCTAACAATTGGTAATCGCTATTTAGATGATAAGTTGGGAGTCATACTAGGGGCAAGTTATCAAAATCTTCATCGTGGCAGTCGTTCTATTTTCTACAAATCGTCTGTCGTTGATATCAATCCCAATGCGGTCATTACTGAACAGAGTGACCGACAGTATGATGAACAGCAACAACGCTTGGGACTGCATAACAAAATTGATTATCGATTCAACCCAAACCATCGGCTGAGTTTTTATCAGATGTACGTGAATTTGAACAACCTCCAATTACGTGATGCGGTCAATACCATTTACAATGGACAGTACGATCCAAGTATCGGTAAGTCAGAACTGACCTATATGACCCGTAGCAGGAAGACACAACAACAGATCTACACTGGTAATCTCCAAGGCGATCATCATTTTTTGGATAATCGTTTGAATTTTCGCTGGTCGGGTGTCTTGTCTTCGGCGCGCAATGAGTTGCCGCAGAACACGACAATTAGCTTAGATGGAGTAGAAGAGAACTTCGAACGTAGACGGACTTCTCTCGTAAACAAGTCGCCAGTGACTTACCGTTGGGAACGTAATACCGATGAGGATCGAGCCGGTTATTGGGACCTCGCTTATAAAGTTCCGATGGCAGAAAACAAACTGGAGATTTCCACTGGTGGTTTATATCGTGACAAACAACGGAGCAGCTTCTATAATAATTATAACCTTTCTCCGATCTCTGATGAGGCAAAATATAAATATGGGCTTGATTTTCAGAAATATACGGATCTCCAATTGACAGTCAGTAATGCTACTGGTGCTGTTGCTAATGCATTGACCTACGATGCTGATGAAAAAACGACAGCGGTTTACGGTATGTTCAACTATGAGAATGACAAGCTTCAAATGATCGGAGGTATACGTATGGAACATACGAATCAGGGGTATAAATTGTTATTCCCTGCTGGAGAAAAGAGACCTAAGGGATCCCAGATTTATACAGAATGGTTGCCGAGTTTAACGATTAAATATCATTTGGACAAAAAGCAACAACTTCATGCAGCTTACTATCGGGCATTAAACCGCCCTGGTTTTTACGAAATTGTTCCATCTAGTGTTGTCAATGAGGAATTTATGGAACGAGGAAATCCAGATTTGAAACACGCGTTGGCCGATAATTTTGATTTACGTTACGAATTATTCCCAGAAGCGTCATCACAATTTCTTGTGGGTATGTTTTATAAAAAGATTAAAAACCCTATCGAGTATACTTTTCAGCCTGATGAGGTACGCAGGCAGGACGTATACTATACACCTGGAAATTTTGGAACTGCTAAAAACTTCGGCTTAGAGGTTGATTATATTAAGTATATCCAAAAATTTGGTGTTAAGGCAAATTATACATACACGCATTCGCGTATCACGACTACTAAAATGACCCGTAAGACGAACGAAGTTACACAGGATCCTGATCCTATCTTTTTGGATCAAACTCGCCCTCTTTATGGGCAAGCAGCACATATAGCTAATTTATCCTTGTTATACAAAGATGCTAACAAAGGTTGGGAAGGACAATTGGCTGGATCTTATACCGGATCTCGGATCAATACCGTTTCCCAGTTTTTGAATAATGATTTATGGCAAAAGGGATTTATTCAACTTGATGCTTCTGTGGAAAAGAAATTCCGTGCAGGATGGGCAATTTTCGCCAAAGCCAATAATATATTAAATACACCTATGGAACTGTATGTGAAGGGGACAAATCCTGAGAATGATAAGATTAAGGAAAAGCTCGTACAGGGTGGTAATACGCTTATTCGGAAGGATTTATATGGCCAGAATTATATCCTAGGTCTACGCTATAATCTGAATAAATAGGTTTGTGAAGCATTTAGCATATTATAATTAAATAAATCGAGCACATGCTCATAATGAAATATACAGATGAAAAATAACATTATTTTATTGTTTACAGCTCTTTCAATCGCATTGTTAGCGGGCTGTGAAAAGGCAAATATTGACGTGGATACTTCTGATGCCAATGGTAGTGCTATTGGTGAAGTTTCCGGCGTTTGGAGTAAGGGGAGTATCCAGCATATTAAAGGTGATATTATTATTCCCGAAGGAAAAACATTGACCATTGAGGAGGGCGTGACGGTGTTAATGGACTCTGTTGGTAAAGCTGAAATCGTGGTGTTAGGAAATCTATATGCGCTAGGTACAGCTGAAAATCCGGTGAAATTTACCGTAGAAGATAAATACAAATCCAAAACCAATGAATTTGGAAAGCTTTGGGGTGGTATTTTAGCGGCACCTAGTTGTCAGGAGTTAGTTTTAGACCATACAATTATCGAATATGGGGGAGCAGTTACTTCAGATGCTTCAATGTCTGTCAAAATGGGATTATATAAAAAGACAGCTGGTGAAGCGCTACCCGCATTATGGTTTTCCAATATTGATGGGAAACTGATTGTTCAAAATAGCACAATCAGTCATTTTCATGAAGATTGCACCTATATTGAAGGTGGTAAAATTATCTTTGCTAATAATCGTTTCTTCTCGAATGGCGTCACTGGAGGTGAAGCCATGAACTTTAAATCGGGTTGTCTCGCTGATGTAGCCTACAATCTGGTCTACAGTGTCAATACCAATGCCTTAAAGCTATCCAATTCAGGAGACCGAATACCACAGGCACATATCATCGTTTACAACAATACCATGCTGAATACGGGCTGGCGTCGGCCGACAGCAAAAGGTGGTTCGGTTTGGTTAGAGGCCTCTGTTAAAGCGGAAGTGTATAATAATCTGTTCGCCAATACGCGATTCGGGGTTAAACGCGATCCCAAGAAGCCCGAAGATAAGCGCTCGGTATCAAGCAACAATTGGTATTATGGTTATGATCAATTGACGGTGGATCAATTTCAGGTCGGAAAGAATGATATCGTTGTAGGTACCAATGATGTCAGGGGCAAATTGGCAGGGGAGAACAACCCCAAATTTGTGAACTATCCATTAGAAACTCCCGGTGATAACTATGTCTTTAATGCAGCCTGGGATTTCCACCTACAAGGAAATTCACCCGCTTTGAAAGCTGGTACGTTAGCATTCAAACCACATTTTATAGACGGATTGACACTATCAAATGGTTTATCCTACAGCTCTCCACAACCTGCAACTTATGTTGGTGCTTTTGGTGCCAAATTTTAATTAATTCAACATGAAAACAACTTTAAAAACAATACTATTTTTTGGCTTGACAGCATCGACATTATTGCAAGTCTCCTGTAATAACCCAAAAACGAATACGCCCGCAACGGATTCCATTAAACCTGTTTTTGTTACTGATGCAGTACGTTATGATTCCGATGATCCTGCGATCTGGGTCAATAAAACCGATCCCAGCAAAAGTCTGGTCATCGCAACGGACAAAGATGCGGATGGCGCTTTATTTGTGTACGATTTACAAGGTAAAATTGTCAAAGATAAGGTAGTCTCAAATTTGAAACGCCCAAATAATGTGGATATCGCCTATGGTTTGATCATCGGAGGGAAATCTGTCGATATCGCTGTGACAACAGAACGTATGACACATAAACTACGCGTATTCTCACTGCCAGATATGAAACCAATCGATCAGGGTGGATTGGATATGTTTGTAGGGGAGACCGAACCTGATTTCAGGGATCTGATGGGAATAGCACTTTATACCTCACCGAAAGGGGAAATCTATGCCATTGTGGGAAGAAAAAATGGTCCCAAAGAGGGTTACTTGGGCCAATATCTCTTGACGGATAATGGTGCCGGTGCTGTGAAGGCCACCTTAGTCCGTAAGTTTGGTTCATTCAGTGGAAAGAAAGAAATTGAAGCTATCGCTATAGACAATGAACTGGGCTATATCTACTACTCGGATGAACAAGTGGGGGTGAAGCAGTATTATGCAGATCCTGCGAAGGGAAATCAACAGTTGGCTTTGTTTGCGACCGAAGGTTTCAAAGAAGACCATGAAGGTATTTCGATTTATAAATTGACGGATAGTACGGGCTATATTTTGGTGTCCGATCAGGGAGCTAACCGCTTTCAGGTTTTTAGCCGTGAGGGTACAAAGGCAAACCCATTTGAACATACTCATTTGAAAACGGTGCCTGTTATGGCTACGCAAAGTGATGGTTCGGATGTCGTTTCTTCCCATCTAAACGATACATTTCAGCATGGTTTATTTGTTGCCATGAGCGATGATAAGACTTTTCACTATTACCGTTGGGAAGATATCGCGGGGCAGGAGCTAAAAAAGAAATAGTCTTTAGAGAAGACTGATAAAGTATGAAGCAACAGCTGTACAATTGACGTACAGTTGTTGCTCTTTTCGGTAATAATGTATTACTACTGTTGTTTTTTTTAAGATCCACGATCCCCGCACAGTGCAAGCAGAAGCGTAGCCTTTATCAATCCTGCTCGTACATTTTATACGCTACAGCTGATTCCTGCTGGTGATAGCGAATCAAGCTCTCAGAAAGAAATATGGTCTTCCTCGGTGCAAGCAAAGCATTAATCAATCCTGTTTAGAGGCTTTATGCGCTGTAGTTACAGGTAATTCCTGACAATGGATAGGGACCTTAAACCAGAATGTCGAACCTTCACCGAGTGTGCTGTCCACACCAATTTCTCCCTGATGTTTTTGGATAATTTCACGACAGATAAACAATCCGATGCCGAATCCAGAGGCGTAACTGTCTGTTGAATCATTCACCCGATAGAATTTATTAAAAATCTGCTTTTGGTGCTTGTCACTGATGCCTCTTCCTTGGTCGCTGACTTTTACACTGAAATAATCATCATCCACCAGGACATCCATGATAATGGTTGAATTGGTCGGAGCGTATTTAATGGCGTTATCGATGAAATTAATGATCACCTGTTCGATCTTATCACGATCAGCAACAATTTCCTGTCTGGAATGGGTTGCTCCGGTATAGTGAATAAGATGCTTGATGGGTTTTAGTGAATAGATGTTACGGATGTAATCTATCAGTGTGCAGATGCGAAATGTATTTTTGTGAAGCAATAATTTTCCCTCATTGAGCTGAGATACATTCAGGAAACCCTCGATTAATCCACGCATGCGTGTAGCCTGCTCATTTGACTGATGGAGATATTGTAGCCGTTTTTCCGAACTGAGTGTCTGCTCCCTTGCAAGTAACAGTTGTATATAGGCAATCAGCGAAGTCAAAGGAGTCTTCAATTCATGGCTTGCGATACTGATAAAGTCCAGTTTTTTTCTTTCCTCTTCTTTGTCGTTAGTGGTATCGAATATCGCACCGTATATGATTTGTCGGTTTGAATCAGCCGATAATTGCCCTCCACCAACAGATCGAAGCCATTTTATTTTGCCTGTTTTTTTATCTTCTATTTCACATTGACAGTCAAAGGGGGACTGCTTGGATACAACTTCCTGAAAGACACGACGTACGTTGTCTCGGTATTGCGGTAGGATCTGGGTGAAGAAATCCACTTCCTGTATTTCCCGATGGTGATCAAAGCCAAAAAGCTCGCGACATTGATCATTGAGTTCCATTTTCCTTGATTCCAGATCAATGGAAAAGATGCCAATTCCTGCAGCCTCCACGATCATTCTAAACTCTTGATCTTTCTTTGCGACTAGATTGTTGATCGCCTCCAGTTGTTCACGCTCTGCATGCTGTTGTGTAATATCCAGGGTGGTGCCAGCAAACCATTCCGGCTGTTGGTCCTGATCAAAATACATTTTTCCCTTGCAATGTAGCCAGCGTAATTTTTGATCCTCGGCACCAATGCTACGAAACTGTACATCATAAACACCCTTATTTTGATAACTCAATGATTTTTTAACTTCCCGATCTATTCTGTTTCTATCTTCGGGGTGTATATAGCGTAAAACCTCGCTATAAGGAACAGTCTCACCCTTGGCAAAGCCAAAGAGCTCACGTGTACGTTCATCCCAGTGTACAATGTAGCTCTTGCAGTTTAGATTCCAGGTTCCCATTTCGGCAGATTGTAGCGCAAAATGATAATGTTCTTCGCTTTCGATAATTTTTTTTAGTGCAACTTTTAGCTTTTGGTTTAAATTTTTGGATTCCCTGCCCGGTAATGGATATTTATTTAAACTGGTGACTGCATGAATGTTGCCTTCCAGACTGTATTTTGGAGTCAGTAGATCTTCAAGAAGTTTTTGCTCAATGCTATTCTTTTCATCCGACTGCTGTACGATCGAAATATGGTCGGGAATAATGTTTATTTCCTGGTAGATGCCATACACTTCTCCTGTTGCATTGAAAAGGGGCTGGTATTTCATGCTGCAGTTATAGCTATCGGATTGCCCTTCCAAATCAATCCTGATTGATATATTTTCCTCTAGTAGGCTTTTCTGGCTAAACCATACCTGTTTTAATTTGGAGACAGTAGCTAGGAGATCATCCTGTTGAATACGATCTTCCAGACGCTGTCCAAGGACAGTTTCATCACAATTCCATAGCTGGAGCATTCTTGCGCTGGCATAGGATATATGCAGCTCAGGGCTATCATAAATCGCGCAGGCCACCGATGCGGTTCTGAGTATGGTTAAAATATCTTTGTCGGAACGGATCATAAAGTTTCAAAAAAATAAAATGCTATTTAGTTTAAAACAAATATTGTTCCCTTTCCAGATCCTACTTATGCTTTCCTTAAAATTTAAACCGAACAGAGGCTTCTTGCTGAGAATTTTGTATCTTTATCAGTATGTACCGGTTTGGAAAGAAGGCAGGTGGGTAGCTGGAGGTACAAGAGGTTTCCTGATCTTTCCAAGGTAAAAAAATGCAACTAAACTCCATAGTAGCATACTATTCGGATGAAGAAGAAAGATAATTTTTATTAAATATTGCAAAAGATGAGTAAGGTTAAGATACTGTTGGTTGAAGATCATATGGTCGTACGTAATGGTATTAAATTGTTATTGGAGTCTCAGGAGGATTTTGTTGTCATTGGAGAGGCTTCGGATGGCAATGAGGCGCTACAACTCCTGAGCAACGAATTATTGCCCGATATTATCTTAACGGATATCAGTATGGATCATATGGATGGTATGGAGCTATTGCGTGTGATCAAAGCGAAGTATCCGTCCATTAAGGTTGTTATCCTCTCGATGTTGAATCAGATTCATTATGTTGTTGAAGGATTTGAGCATGGCCTTTCGGGCTATCTGCTTAAAAATGTGGATTATAACGAACTTCTTTTTGGACTCAACCATGTGGCTAATGGTGGTAAATATATAAGTGAAGAAATCAGTATGGCGCTGCTTGATCAGGTGATTTCTGGTGAAAATTACACGGATTTACCAAACCGTTCGCTACCAGACTTTGATATCAGTGAACGCGAACTGGAAGTACTGAAGTTGATCGCGGACGGTTTTACGAATATGGAGATTGCCGACAAAATCTTTTTGAGCAAACGCACAATAGAGGGCCATCGACAAAGTTTGATCGAAAAAATGAATGTGAAAAATACGGCAGAACTTGTTAAAGTTGCCTTTCAGTCTGGTATTCTCAAATAGTGCATTAAAATAATACAATCGATTCCTGCTTGACTAACTTTTGGTTTGCAACAGCTGTTGTGTTTTTCTCCTACTGTTGATGAAAAGTAAGACAGATCCGATAAGTATAAATGGGATACTCAGTAGCTGTCCCATATTAATGAACAATGAATTCTCAAAGTCTTCCTGATTGAGTTTTAGAAACTCATCTAAAAATCGAAAAGAGAACAACAGGATCAACAATAAAGCAAAGCAATTTCCAATGTTGTTTTTTAGGATTAGTTTTGTCCAGAGATAACGCAGTAACAGGAATAGTATGATACAAAACAACGCTTCATATAACTGAGCCGGATGTCGTGGTATTTGATCAATAGAAGTAAAGACAAAAGCCCAGGGCATGTTTGTTGGTGTACCGATCATCTCCGAATTCATTAGATTACCCAGGCGGATACACGCTCCTGCAATAGGGACCACCAATGCGATTCGATCTGCGACCCAAAGGAAGGGAAGTTTCTGCTTCTTCGCGAACAAGAAAATAGCGACCAAAATACCAATGCCACCACCATGACTAGCAAGACCTCCTTCCCATATAGCGAAGATCTTTAGCGGATTGTTGAAATAATACGAGGGATCATAAAATAAGACATGCCCCAAACGTGCGCCTATAATTGTGCCCAGGACAACATAGATACTAAGCTGATCTAAAAATTCGACAGCTCGGCCTTCCTTTTTAAACATTGTCCATAACAGTCTGTAGCATAGGGTAATTCCAAATAGCCAAAATATGCCGTACCAACGGACAGGGTGATTGATGATCGGTATGGTAAAGATGTCGCTATTGACATCCCAGGTGATGAAATTCAATATTAAGCTACTCGTCATTATGCCTTAAAATATTTAGTGTATGGTATTAGTATAAGATGATGGTTTTTTGTTACATTAAGTCATTAAAATAAGTTCAAAGTTGCGTTATTGGTTCGGAAACTAGGTCATTCAATACAAATATTGATGCTACCCGTACGATTGTTAAAATGCCTAATTTATCTTTTTTCGATCCTGTATATTTGTTTGTTAATAAGACCGCATGACGAGGTTTTTATAAACAACCTGATTAAAGATGGTAGACCTACCTGTTTAGGATGAACCGTAAGAAGTATGTTTCTATGTATCTTTAATCCATTAAGAGTCATACTTAAATATCAGGAAAGTTAAATATTTTTGAACTCAGGTATATTGTTTTGTTGGGAATATTCCGATATTCGATTACTTATTAATGCAACCCTGATGAGCGCTATACCTTAACGTTTAAAATATCGCACTCATCATAGCGGCATTGTTATTTTAAATCACTGAAGGACATAAGTATACCTTTGGAGAAGAACAAAAGTGAATTAATAGATATTCTGATGAAATTATATAGAACTGGAGCGTTTTACTGTCTTATCGTGATTTTACTGCTGATCCAGTTATTTTCTTGTCATCAGAATAAGCCCCAAGATGCGCAGAAGGCTACGGTCGTAGCCAACGACTCTCTTGACTTGAGCTATGAGAATGTGATGTTGAGCTATCTTTCGACACAGGATTTCAGGAGTGCAGCCCTTGTAAACAAGAAAAGAAATGAACTGCTTAAAGATGGCTATTTTGAGCATTCTTCTTACAGTTCGATTCTGTTGGCCTACGAATATTTATTGGATGACAATATTGATTCCGTCGAAATCGCTTTAAAAAATCTGGAAGGACAAAAATTATCTTCGGATTTGGCTGTTTTAAAGGATTATTTGGAAATCCGTGCTAATTTTAGTTTTCATGATGTAACCAGCGGAACGATGATGGAGCAGATTATTGATGCCAAAGAGTACGCTTTAGCACATGAAAGTGTGTTTACCTTTCTGTTCTATAATCTATTGGCTAATGCGGAATACCGACAGGCAAAATATCGAGAGGCTTTGAAAGATGTCGAGTCCTGGTATCATTATCATCCCAATAAATCCAACGCACATGTCTCTCAGGCCTATCAGGAAATGAAGTTTATGCAATATATTGCTTTGCATGATTATGAGAAACTAAAAGGTACCTTGGACAGTTGTAAACACTATGCAAATGCAACCAAGGACTCGGCCATCATCATGCGGATGTATGACTTACAGTCGCAATATTATTTTAGTATTAATAATAATCCTAAAGCAATAGAAGCGTCCAAGAAGTATTTCAATTATCTAGAAGCATCCAATACCCTCAATGCATATATTTTTGCAAATCTTGGTAAGAATTTCCTGAACAATAATCAAGTGGATTCGGCCATATTTTATTTTAATGCCGGTCTCCGATTTATTAAAAAACATAAGATTAAGCATAATAAAATGTTTTATTATAAAAATCTGCAATTAGCCTATGCGTCAAAAGGAGATTATGAACGGGCCTATTTTGCTTTGGATTCAACTTTTCAAGATTATCAACTGAGTACACAGCGGATCGAAGCTGAGAAAATCAACGATATCAATACAAAATACCAAACGGAGAAAAAGGATCAGGCGATTACGCTGTTAAGAACAACAAACACATTTAATCATAAGATACTGGTACAACAACGTTGGATATTTGTTATTCTATTTGCGCTGGTATTCAGTATCGCATTTTTTATCTATTTCAGAAACAAACAGAAATTACTGCAAAATATCAATCAACGTATTCTTGCGGAGAATAGGCAGCTTATTTTAGAACAAAAAACAAGGCAAAACCAATTAAATCCACATTTTATATACAATGCCATCGCCAACCTACAGGGATTGATCAGTAGCGAACAAAAGGCAAAGGCTAATCAATATCTGCTCTTATTATCACGTCAGATCCGTGATATTCTCGAATTGAATAGGGAAGAATATATTTCATTGGATCAGGAAATTAAATCATTAAATAATTATATGCTTTTACAGCAGATGCGTTATCAGGATGTGTTTGGCTTTCAGATTGAGACCGAGGATCTGGATCTGGATGATGTTATGATTCCACCGATGATTATACAGCCATTTGTGGAAAACGCCATTGAGCATGCGTTTAAGAATTTACCTTATATGGGACAACTGGAGATTTCTTTCCGTACACATGAAAATCAACTGCATGTCAGCATCTGTGACAATGGATGGGGGATGCAGGTATCTAAGGAACAGGTTCCCCATAAGACGTCCTTATCGCAGATCATTACAAAAGAACGTCTGGAGCTTTTGTTTGTGGATGCTGAACCGGAAGCACGGATTGAAATAACACCAAACTATAGAGATGATCTGCGTGGTTATAAAGTCGAAATTTATATTCCGCTTGTTTTATATTTTAACTAAAAAATCAATATTATGAAAGTTTATATTCTTGAAGATGAGTATAATATATACTTGTATATAAAGTCACTTTTGGATAGCATCCCTTATGTTCAAATCGTTGGTTACAGCCCTTCCATTGCACAGGCTGAGCGGGAACTACTGGCAACCAACCCCGATTTAATTTTGGCTGACATTCAGCTGAAAGATGGTTCGAGCTTATCTTTTCTCTCTGAACTTAAATTGGATATCAATACGATTTTTATTACAGCATTCAATCAATATGCCATTGAAGCTCTTAATATCGGTGCCATTGCTTATCTGTTGAAACCGTTGGTGCCCGATCAATTTATAGAGGCGATTGAAAAATGCTATAAAAAGAATACCGAATATAGATTCAATAGCATGCAGTTAAATATGGCAGAGAGCTATCTGAAGGCGCCTAATAAACCCAAAAAAATTGCCTTGCGCACTTTTGAATATACACAGATTGTGAATATTGACGATGTGCTTTATTGCCATGGCGACAAGGGATATACCACATTTTATATCAAGGACAACAAGCCTATGATGGTTTCTAAAGTATTGAAACACTTCGAAACCATGTTGCCCGAAACAGAGTTTATCCGATGTCATCAATCTTATCTGATCAACGCAAACTATATTAAAAAATATTTTAAGGATGGTCAGTTGGAGATGGCAGATGGCAAAATGATTCCTGTAGCGACGAGAAAGAAGGATGTTATTCAGCAATTTCTGAATGATTTCTAATGGAAATGTAAGTTCTTTTGGAATCGAAAAGAAGGCTTATCCTTATTTATAAATTCTGAAAAGCTAAAAAACATAGCAAATTAGTTTTAATACTAAAATTATTAGTATTAAATTTGCTTAAACTTTAAGACGGAGGTGGCTATGTTATTAACAGAAAAAAAAGCTTTAATCGGCCAATTGAAAAAGGACCTGCTGGTATGGCAGGGAGTACCACAAAAATCGGCCGATGTACTTCCGATGGGCCTTGGTCCATTGGAGGAGGCTTTCCCCAATGGAATTTTCCCAAGAGGAGTGATTCACGAATTTGTTAGTTTTGATCGGGTAGGGGGAGCTGTTTCTTGTGGTTTTATCAGTGGATTGTTGGGCAAGCTGATGTGTAATGGTGGGATTTGCATTTGGATAAGTTGCTTTCATACACTATTTCCCACGGCCCTGAAATCGTTTGGTGTTGTTCCTGAAAATGTCATTTTCGTTCGTATGGGACAGGAAAGGGATGTTTTATGGGCGATGGAAGAGGCCCTAAAATGTGAAGGGATAACGGCTGTACTGGCGGAGATACATCATTTGGACTTTGTACAGTCGCGACGCTTGCAGTTGGCCGTGGAGAAAAGTGCAGTGACGGGATTTATCCTACAGCACAACCCAAAGTTACTGGGAGCAACTGCCTGTGCAGCACGATGGAAAATTAGCTCGCTGCCGAGTCAATTGGAAGATGGACTGCCGGGAATTGGCTACCCAAGTTGGGATATAGCTTTGTTGAAAGTCCGGAACGGAAATCCGGGGCGATGGCAGATGACATGGACTGCCGGCGACTTTGTGCCTGTTGCTAAAACAAGGCAAGAGATTGAAGGTTGGGCACCATCTTATCATAACCAGGGATTGGCATGAAAAAGCGATTTGCCTCCTTGTGGTTTCGCCATCTAAAAACAGACTGGATGGCTGTTGGGCATCCCCAGCTCAGGGGAATACCTTTTGTATTGGCGATTTCTACCCATGGAAAGCTGATCGTCAGTGCCAGTAATCCTTTGGCTGAAGAGGAAGGTATATATCCAGGTTTGGCCATTGCCGATGCAAAGGCATTTTTCCCCTCCTTAAAAGTGATCAATGAACGTCCGGGATTAAAGGAAAAATTGCTCCATAGCATTGCACATTGGTGTATCAGGTATACACCTGTCGTAGCGATAGACCTGCCTGAAGGAATTATTTTGGATATCAGTGGTTGTTCCCACCTCTGGGGTGGAGAAGAATCTTATGTACAGCATATCGTTTCCAGGTTTAAGCAACATGGCTATGATGTGCAGATGTGTATTGCAGATACCGTCGGTGCTGCTTGGGCAATAGCCCGTTTCGGAAAGGAAAGCAGTATTTTAAAGGCAGATATGCACTTTGATGCCTTATTGACTTTGCCAGCCCAGGCACTTCGACTGGAAGCCGCTGTATTAGCACGATTGCAAAGCCTTGGCTTGAAAACAATTGGAAGTTTTGCGGCCATGCCACGTACAGCATTGCGCCGACGTTTCGGAAATCATTTGCTTCTCCGCTTGGATCAGGCTATTGGGCATGAAGATGAATTTATCATTTCCATAAAGCCAATCTTTCCCTATGAAGAACGTTTGCCCAGTCTGGAACCGATCCGTACAGCCGAAGGTATTGAGCTCGCCCTCCAGCAGCTTTTACATGCAATCTGTAAACGCCTGATCGGGGAAGGCAAAGGTGTACGGGAGGCTGTATTGCAATGTCACCGTATTGACGGAAAAATCGAACAGATCAACATCGGAACCAATCGGGCGACAGCGCATGAACATCACTTGTTTCAGTTATTTGCCTTGAAAATCGCACAGATAGAACCTGCATTGGGTATTGAACTGTTTATCTTGGAGGTACCCAAGGTTGAAGAGGCCGATCCTGTGCAGGAGAATTTATGGGGCAATTGCATTGGACTTGATAATCCCATGGTGACCGAATTATTGGATCGTCTAAAAAGCAGAGATCCCAGCTGTGATATTTCCCGTTATTTGCCAGCAGCACATTATTGGCCTGAGCGCTCCATGAAAACTGCCAATTCAGTCCAGGAAGTAGCCACTGTTGACTGGCAAACTGAAAGACCCCGGCCCACGCGTTTGTTAAGCATACCAGAACCTATTTTGGTTACAGCACCTATTCCCGATTATCCACCATTGTTATTTCGCTATAAAGGGGAAGTCTATACCGTTAAAAAGGCGGATGGGCCGGAGCGCATTGAACGGGAATGGTGGATAGATAAAGGTGAACATCGCGATTATTATGCCGTTGAGGATGAGAAAGGCCAGCGATTTTGGCTTTATCGTTCAGGGCATTACGACGACAGTTTGCCCAATCAATGGTTTTTACATGGTTTTTTTGCATAATGATGGGTTATTGTGAATTACAGGTAACGAGCAATTTTAGTTTTCTGGAAGGAGCTTCCCATCCGGAAGAACTGATGGAACGTGCAGCACAATTGGGGTACCGCAAAATTGCGGTTACTGACCGGAATAGTTTTGCTGGTATTGTTCGCGCCCATAGTGCCGCGAAGAAGCACGGTATTACACTTATTCCAGCTTGTCGGCTGGACTTACAGGATGGTCCAAGTTTATTGGCGTATCCAACCGATAAAGAAGCTTATGGCCGGTTATCATCCTTATTGACCATAGGTAATCTGCGCGCTGAAAAAGGAAAATGTCATCTCTATCGATCGGATGTTTATCAGTATAGGGAAGGAATTCGATTTATTATCTGTCCACCCACTCGGTTAACGGCCAAATTTGAACTGGAAGCCGGTTTTCTCACTTCTGTAACGGAATATAAGCAGCAACTAGGCGTGGCCCTGTATTTGGGAGTCAAGCGGCTATACCGTGGTGATGATGCAAAGCTCTTGTTCCGTATGCAACAATTGGGCGAAAACCTTGCAATTCCCCTTGTTGCTTTGGGGGATGTCTATTATCATGTACCCGAAAGGCGGGAACTACAGGATGTTTTAACCTGCATCCGGGAGAAATGCACCATTCAGAATGCAGGATTTAAATTGTATCCCAATGCCGAACGGTATCTGAAACCTATAGCAGAGATGGAGCGCCTGTTTAGACCTTATCCTGAAGCCATCGCACGGACAATGGAAATAGCAGCAGCATGCTGCTTCTCCTTAGATGATTTAAAATATGTTTATCCAGATGAACTGTCTTCTAATGGGCGTACCGCGCAGGAAGAATTGGTCTATTTGACATGGAAAGGAGCGAAAGATAGGTTTGGTGATCAGATCCCTGATGCTATCCGGGATACCATCCAGATGGAACTTGATTTTATCGAGCGTAAGGGCTATGCTTCTTATTTTCTGACCGTCTATGATTATGTGCGTTTTGCAAAAGAAAGGGGTATTTTATGTCAAGGACGTGGTTCGGCTGCCAATTCTACCATTTGTTACTGTCTGGGCATTACCTCAGTCAATCCTGCTGAATTCAGGTTGCTCTTTGCACGGTTTATGTCGGATGCGCGGGATGAACCACCCGATATCGATGTCGATTTTGAACATGAACGCCGCGAAGAGGTGATTCAGTACATCTATGAGAAATATGGTCGCAACCGCGCGGCTATTGTGGCGACGGTGACGCAGGTACGTGCTAAAGGGGCTGTACGTGATGTAGGGAAAGCAATGGGACTATCCATGGATACTGTCGGCCGTCTGGCCGGCGTGGTCAGCAGTCATTGGGACGATTATATTGATCTGGAGCGCTTGAAGGAACAAGGCTTTAATTCCGACGATCCGCATTTGCGTAAGGTACTCGAATTGACGCATCAGTATATTGGGTTTCCAAGGCAGCTGGGGCAACATACCGGTGGTTTTGTTATTACACAGGGTAATCTGCACGAGCTCTGTCCCTTGGTAAATGCCCGCATGGATAACCGAACCAACCTGGAGTGGAACAAAGATGATCTGGAGGCACTGGGTTTCCTCAAAGTAGATGTACTGGCATTGGGGATGCTGACCTGTATCCGGAAGGCTTTTGATCTTGCCAAAAGTCATTATGGGCTGGATCTGACGTTGGCCAAGATTGGTGAAGTTGAAGATCCAAAGGTATATGATATGATCTGTCATGCCGATACCCTGGGAGTATTTCAGATTGAGAGCCGGGCGCAGATGTCCATGTTGCCACGACTAAAGCCCAGGGAATTTTATGATCTGGTTATCGAGGTAGCTATTGTACGTCCGGGGCCGATACAGGGGGATATGGTGCATCCGTACCTGCGACGGCGAAATAAAGAAGAGGCTGTGGACTATCCTAAAGAAGAAATTAGGGCGATTTTGGAAAAAACACTGGGTGTTCCGCTGTTTCAGGAGCAGGCCATGGAGATTGCGATCGTTGCGGCCGGATTCACACCTGCCGAGGCAGATGAACTGCGCCGTAGTATGGCGACCTTTAAAGCAAAAGGGCAGGTGTCGGTGTTTAAGCAAAAGATGATAGACGGTATGGTGAAGAAAGATTATACCGTAGAGTTCGCTGAACGGGTTTTTCGGCAGCTGGAAGGATTCGGGAGTTACGGCTTTCCGGAAAGCCATGCGGCTTCTTTTGCGCTTTTGGTTTATGTTTCATCATGGATCAAATGCCATTATCCCGATATTTTTGCAGCATCCTTGCTCAATAGTCAGCCTATGGGATTCTATCAGCCTGCGCAGATCGTTATTGATGCGGAGCG
>Ga0213827_1000490_pt1 | contig 31288 bp, 23 predicted proteins | sample MC6MC0898MG_FD_180669 | JGI IMG/M metagenome (GOLD analysis project Ga0213827, IMG submission 180669) | Enriched soil aggregate microbial communities from Iowa State University, Ames, United States - MC6-MC0898-MG | ecosystem: Environmental > Terrestrial > Soil > Unclassified | place: USA: Iowa...
TCGCCTGCCAGATAGCGTCGGGTCTGATCACGGAACTGCTTGACGCGGTCCTCGATGATCCGCTGATCGTACTCGTCATATACGTACATATAAGTCCTGTTCTCAGGCTTGGGCCCCTCGGAAATCGCTGCGTTTCTCGCTCGCTGAGTTCCGAAAATGCCTTGGCAATTCTGCGCGCACGGCCGCGCACTCCCCACGGAGCCGGGGCAAGATACCAGTTTGCGTTTATGCGCAAAAGTGATGTTTGAGTATATGTAAAGAACCAAATCGACTAATGAGGCTGATTATTGTCTTACCCTTATTTGTCGTATGGGCAATCCTCGACTTAACTGTGATCGAGTCTTCATGCAATCACCGATAAAACCGACAAGAGGCGATGCAATGAGCAATCCGACCAAAGCAGGTAAAAGCGATAGCAGTGTCGATGCGTGGGCGATTCTGTTCCTGATTATCCTGGTAGTGGGCACTGCCGTGTACTGGGTCAGCCATCAGTAAACCCGCGTGACCGGGCCCTGATCCGCTGATTTTCGGACCAAACGTCAATTAACCGCGATGTGCCGGCCAGTGGCCGGCTACAATGCGCGGCTAATTTTCGGGGCGCGGTTGTTTAATGTTCAGGTTCGTGTGCGGGATTTTACTGACGTTTTGCGCGGTCTTCGGACCCGGCGCGCAAGCGGCGTCGGTGGTATTCCTCAATCCGGGAACCACCACGGAAGTGTTCTGGGTCAGCTACAGCCAATTCATGCAGGCGGCTGCTCGCAACCTGGACATGGACCTGCAGGTCCGCTATTCCGAGCGCGTGGCGCAAGCCACTATCGAGCAGGCCCGCGAAGTGCTGCAGGGCCCCAACCGCCCGGATTATCTGGTGTTCGTCAACGAGCAGTACGTCGCCCCGGAAATCCTGCGCCTGTCCCAGGGCAGCGGGGTCAAGCTGTTCATGGTCAACAATGCCCTGACCGCCGACCAACTGGCGTTACTCGGCGATGCGCGGGAAAAATACCCTGACTGGCTCGGTAGCCTGGTGCCCAACGACGAGGAGGGCGGCTACCTGATGCTCAAGGAACTGATCCGCCAGCATCCGCCCGTCGCCCCCGGGCAGAAGCTGGAGTTGCTGGCGTTTTCCGGGCTGAAGATCACCCCGGCCGCGCAGTTGCGGGAAAAAGGCATGCAACGTGCGCTGCGTGAGCACCCCGAGGTGCAACTGCGGCAGTTGGTCTATGGCGCCTGGAGCCGCGAGCGGGCCCATGAGCAGGCGACACAGCTGTTCAAGCGTTACCCCGGGGTGTCGCTGATCTGGTCCGCCAATGACGAGATGGCCTTCGGTGCCATGCAAGCCTACGAAGAGCTGGGTGGGCAACCGGGCAAAGGCGCCTTGTTCAGTGCGGTCAACACCTCGCCGTCAGCCTTGCAGGCGCTGCTGGATAGGCGTCTGAGCGTGTTGGTGGGCGGCCATTTCAGCCTCGGCGGCTGGGCCCTGGTGCAGTTGCATGACTATGACCAGGGCGTGGCCGTCGAGCAGTACGGCGGGCGCGACCGGCAAGTACCGCTGTTGCAGTTGATCGACCGCGATCAGGCCCGGCGCATGCTGGCACTGCGCGACAGCCAGGACTACGGAGTGAATTTTCGCAGCCTGTCGGCCAAGGGCCGCCCAACCAGCTACCGCTATCCGTTCAGCCTGCAGACCCTGATGCGCTGAACGGCCCGCTAGACCCCGGCCAGATACACCACCAGCTTGACGATGGCAAACAGGGTCAGGGCAAACAGCGCCGTGAACATAATCCCCAACAGCACAAAATGACTCGGCTTGCCGTGGGTAAAGTCGCGGGCGCGGTTCTTCCCGCTTTGTACGCCGAAGGCCGCCGCCATCACGCTGTGGAGCATCTGCCAGAAGCTGGGGGGCTTGTTGTCGATTGGATCGTCCATAAATCCCTCGTCACCGGTGGGTGTCAGCCAAGCATAGCCAAACTTCCCGGGAGCGGGGTGGCCAGGGCGTTCCCGTAAAGGGTAGGGTGCTGTGGTCTACAGGAGAAAGACCATGCAATTTAAAGGAACCACCGCGATTGTCACCGGCGCTGGCCGTGGCCTGGGCTGGTGTTATGCAGAGGAACTGGCGCGGCGTGGCGCCAACGTGGTGATCAGTGATATCGGGGCTGACAGTGTTGGCGCCGGCAGCGATGGCTCGATCGCCCTGGACGCGGCCCGGGCACTTCAAGAACAAGGCCTGAGTGTCATCGGCCATGCCGGCGACCTGGCCTCGCAACAGGGCTGCGAACAACTGGTGAGTACCGCCATCGAGGCGTTCGGTCAGCTGGATATCCTGATCCATAACGCCGGTTGGGTCGGCTACCAGGCCATCGAGGACAGCGATCCAGGGTTTATCCAACGGGCGATGGAGATCAATGTCTACGCGCCCATCTGGCTGTGCAAGCACGCCTGGAAACACCTCAGGCAGTCAGCTGCACCGCGGGTGGTGCTGACCACCTCCGACCGCGCCATGTACCAGGTCTATGCCCAGTCGGGCCTGGCCGCCTATGCCGCAGGGAAAATGGCCCAGTTGGGCCTGATGAATGCCCTGAGCATGGAGGGCGCAGCCGACGGCATCCTGGTCAATGCCGTCTCACCGGTGGCCAAGACCCGCATGTGGGGCATCACCGAAGAGCCTGAGGAACTCAAGCCCCAATGGGTGGTGCCTGGGGTGATTTACCTGGCTTCGGCGCAGTGCCAGGACAGTGGCTTTGTCCTGCGCGCGAGCAACGGCCAGTTCACCGCCACCCGCTTCAACGAGAATCCGCACGTCAGCTATCCCCGCGACCTGGCCCGGGTCAAGGCGCAGAGTGCTGAAGAGGTGGCGCAGTTGTGGGGGCAGATCCGGGAAGGCTAGGAGCGTGCGTTATATCAGGCGCACGCCAGGCAGAGGGGCATCCCTGGTCCCGCCCTCGCGAGGGCGGGAGTGGACTCAGAACTGTTCGGCGCTGAGCTCGAACAAGGGTTGGCTGCCGGCGCGAATCGCTTGCTCCAGGCCCAGCACCCGGGGCAGCAGGCGCTGCATGTAGAACTTGGCGGTGGCCAGTTTTGCGCCGTAGAACCCGGGGTCGTCCTGCAGCTTGTGTTTCGCCACCTGGGCCATGCGTGCCCAGAGCCAGGCGTAGGCGACATAACCGAACAGGTGCAGGTACTCCACCGAGGCCGCGCCGATTTCGTTGCGATTGTTCGCGGCCTGGTCTTCCAGCCAGTCGCTGAGGTCCTCCAGGCGTTGCACCGCCTCGATCAACTGCGTGCGGTAGGGCGCATCCGGCTGTTGGGCGAACTGGTGGATTTCGCCGGTGAACAGGCGCAACGTCACGCCGCCGTCGGCCAGCACCTTGCGCCCGAGCAGGTCCAGGGCCTGGATGCCATTGGTGCCTTCGTAGATCTGCGCGATGCGCACGTCACGCACCAGTTGCTCCTGGCCCCATTCCCGGATGTAGCCATGGCCGCCGAACACTTGCTGGCCGTGGATGCAACTTTCCAGGCCGGTGTCGGTGAAGAACGCCTTGGCCACTGGCGTCAACAGGGCCACCAGGGCCTGGGCGCGATCCTGTTCGGCAGGGTCGGGGGAAAACTTCGCCAGGTCCAGCTGTTGCCCGACGTAACTGGCGAACGCCCGGCCGCCTTCGGTCATGGCCTTGATGCTCAGCAGCATGCGCCGCACATCGGGGTGGACGATGATCGGATCGGCAACCTTGTCCGGGGCACTGACCCCGTTGGCTGCGCGCCCCTGCAGGCGGTCACGGGCGTAGGCCACGGCGTTCTGGTACGAGGCTGCGGCGCAGCCGATGCCCTGGATGCCGACGGACAGGCGCTCGTAGTTCATCATGGTGAACATTGCCGCCAACCCCTTGTTGGCTTCGCCCACCAGCCAGGCGCTGGCGCCGTCGAAGTTGATCACGCAGGTGGCCGAGGCCTTGATGCCCATCTTGTGTTCGATCGAACCACAGCTCACCGCGTTGGCCGCACCGAGGGAGCCGTCCGGGTTGACCAGCACCTTGGGCACCACAAACAGCGAGAGCCCCTTGGGGCCGGGTGGCGCATCCGGCAGCTTGGCCAGCACCAAATGGATGATGTTTTCAGTCAGGTCCTGGTCGCCCCCGGTGATGAAGATCTTGCTGCCGCTGATCCGGTAGCTGCCATCGGCCTGGGGTTCGGCGCGGCTGCGGACAATCCCCAGGTCGGTGCCGGCATGGGCTTCGGTCAGGCACATGGAACCGGCCCAGCGGCCTTCATACATGGGCGGCAGATAGAGGCGTTTGAGGGCGTCGCTGGCGTGGGCATCCAGGGCCAGGCAGGCCCCGGAACTCAGGGCGGAGTACAGGGCGAAGCTGGAGTTGGCGGCGTAGAGCATTTCCTCGAACTGCACGGCGAGCATCTTGGGCATGCCCATGCCGCCGAACTCGGGATTGCCGGACAGGCCGACCCAGCCGCCTTCGATGTAGGTGGCGTAGGCCTGCTGGAATCCTGCGGGAGTGCTGACCAGGCCGTCGTGCCACTGGGCACCCTGTTCGTCGCCACTGCGATTCAACGGGGCGATCAGTTGGCCGGTGACTTTGGCCGCCTCCTCGAGAATGGCATCGGCGGTGGCGGCGTCGACCGTCTCGGCCAAAGCCGGGAGGCGCGCCCACAAGGCCTGGGCGTCGAACACTTCATGCAGGACAAAGCGCATGTCGCGCAATGGGGCGTTGAATTCGGGCATTTCGTGAACCTCAATGGGACTGTGGGCACGGCGGGGTCGACACCCCGCCGCCGGACGGCTGGACCAACGCCGGGGTTACAGGGCCTGGGCCCGCTCGCGCAGCAGGTACTTCTGGATCTTGCCGGTGGAAGTCTTCGGCAGCAGGGCGAAGACCACGGTGCGCGGGACCTTGAAACCGGCCAGGTGGTCGCGGCAGAAGCCGATGATGTCGGCCTCGCTGACATCCTGGTGATCGGCCTTCAGGGTGATGAAGGCGCAGGGGGTTTCTCCCCACTTCTCATCGGGGCGGGCGACCACCGCCGCTTCCAGCACGCCGGGGTGGCGATACAGCACGCCTTCGAGCTCGATGGTGGAAATGTTCTCGCCGCCGGAAATGATGATGTCCTTGAGCCGGTCCTTGATCTCGATGTAGCCGTCCGGATGACACACCGCCAGGTCGCCGGTATGGAACCAGCCGCCGGCGAACGCCTCGGCGGTGGCGGTGGGGTTCTTCAGGTAGCCCTTCATCACCGTGTTGCCACGCATGAACACTTCGCCGATGGTCTGGCCGTCGCGCGGGGTTGGCGCCAGGGTGCGCGAGTCGCCGACCATCACGCTTTCCAGCGTCGGGTAACGCACCCCCTGGCGGGACTTGATCTGGGCCCGTTCATCCAGGGCCAGTTCGTCCCACTCGGCGTGCCAGGCACACAGCGTTACCGGGCCATAGGTTTCGGTCAGGCCATAGACGTGGGTGACCTTGATGCCCATTTCCTCGACGGCGCCAATCACCTTGGCCGGCGGTGCGGCACCGGCGACCATGGCGTTGACCGGGTGATCGATGGCCGCCTTCGCCGACTCGGGCATGTTGACCAGCGCGTTGAGCACAATCGGTGCGCCGCACAGGTGCGTGACCTGGTGCTCGCGGATCAGGTTGAGGATGCGCTGCGGATCGACCCGGCGCAGGAACACGTGCACGCCGGCCAGCGCGGTGATGGTCCAGGGATAGCACCAACCGTTGCAATGGAACATCGGCAGGGTCCAGAGGTACACCGGGTGGTTGCCCATGGACCAGGTCATCTGGTTGCCCAGGGCGTTCAGGTAAGCCCCGCGATGGTGGTACACCACGCCCTTGGGATTGCCGGTGGTGCCGGAGGTGTAGTTCAGCGAGATGGCCTGCCATTCGTCCGCCGGCCACTGCCAGGCAAAGTCCGGGTCGCCTTCGGCGAGCAGCGCTTCATAGTCCAGTTCGCTGACGGCCTCGCCTTCGCCGTACTCCGGATCGTTGACGTCGATCACCAGCGGTGGGTGATCGAGCATGCCCAGCGCCGCGTGGATCACCCCGTGGAACTCACGGTCGGTGATCAGCACCTTGGCCTCGCCATGCTGGAGCATGAAGGCGATGGCTTCGGCATCCAGGCGCACGTTGAGCGGGTTGAGCACGGCGCCGATCATCGGTACGCCGAAATGCACTTCGAGCATCTCGGGAATGTTCGGCAGCATCACCGCCACGGTATCGCCCTGGCCTATTCCGCGTCCGGCCAGGGCCGAAGCCAGGCGGCGGCAACGGTCGTAGGTCTGCGCCCAGGTACGGCGCAGCGAACCGTGGATCACGGCGGGGTAGTGGGGGTAGATACTGGCGGTGCGCTCGATGAAGCTCAGGGGCGACAAGGCAATGTGATTGACCGGGGCAGGGCTGAGCCCTTGTTCATAAATCGACATGACGGATTCTCGATGGCTGATTGTTAGCTCTACGGACGACCCAGGGGCGCGGTGGCCGGGGTCGTCTCTTGGGTCCGGCAGACTTTATATAACATTCATCGATACATATGGAAGTTAAACCTAAGCACTATAGTATATGTACTATATTTGTTTCTTCCCAAGCCATGACCGGTATATGCTGGCCGCCCCGGATGAAGTAGACCTGTAATGACCCACGTTCCCGTTCGATTGCACAGCTGGTTGCGCCTGCAGCGCGAGGGTGTGCCCCTGGCAGCGCGGGCCGATGCCTTGTGCCGTGCGTTGCAGGATTGCCCCGAAGTGCGCCGGGCGTTCTACCTGAGCTGGCAACCCGAGGCACGCCTCTACAGCCACGCCGGTGCTGCCCGGCATTTTCCGCCGGGGCAGGGCGATCCAGCGTTGGCCAGCGATCAGCGCTTATTCGAACACCTGCAGCAAGTGGGGCGTCTGGACCTGGCCCAGGTGCGGCACCTCGATTGCTGGCTGGCCGGGCGTCTGCGCCGGGCCGCTATTCGTCATGGCCAGGTGTTCGAACTGGCTTTGCAAGCGGGGCAGCCGGGGCTGTTGCTGATTGAAGTGTGCGAGGGCGTCAGTCTCGACTGGCTGGGCTGGGTGCATGACCTGCTGACCACCCTGTTGCACAGCAACAATGGCACGCTGCGCGCGTCACCGCTGTTGGGCCACGATCCGCAGCCGAGCCTGCTGCTCGATGCCCAGGGCCGGACGCAGGAATGCAACGCCGCGCTGTTGGCCCTGCTGGGGGACAAGCCGCTGGCTGAGGTGCCGGGTTTGTTGCCGGTCAATCATCGCGAACTGGTGCGCGCTTGCCTGGAGCAGCAGCGCGCCATCGACGGGGTCGAGGCCCAGTGCCAATCGCAGATCCTGATCTGGACCTTTATCCCTGACCCCCAGGACCAGCGGGTGCTCGCCCGCTGTCGCGACGCCACCACCCAGGTGCTGGCCGCGCGCGAGGCGGCCACGGCCCGTCGGCTCTATCGCTTGATCATCGAGAACACCACCGACCTGATTTCCCGGCACACCCCGGACGGGCGCTTTCTCGACGCCTCGCCGGCGTCCTGGACCCTGCTGGGCTACTGGCCGGAGCAATTGCGCGGGCGCCTGGCCCGCAGCCTGTTCCATGAGCAAGACCTGCACAGCCTGGTGCAGCGGGCGCGGGATGCGCTGGAGCAGGACGGCTACCACACCATGACCTACCGCATCCGCCACTGCGACGGCCATTACCTGTGGTTCGAAACCGCCAGCCGGGCGATCCGCGAAACCTACACCGGGGCGGTGGTCGAAGTGGTCAGTGTGTCCCGGGACATCACCGCCCGGGTGCAGGCCGAGGAGAACAAGCGGCGCCTGGCCGAGGTGGTCGAGGTCAATACCGATCCGGTGTTGTTCATCGACCCGCAGGGGCAGGTGACTTACCTCAATCCGGCGGCCCGGCGCTTGCTCGGGATCGCCGACGCACAACCGCTGCCGGAGCTGGCCGCGCTGTTTGCCAGTGGCGATCTGGCACGGCTGCAGCGTGACGGCTGGAGCAGCGCCGAGCGCGATGGCGTGTGGAGCGGCGACGCCCGCCTGCAACCCTCGGCGGGCGCCAACTCGGTGCCGGTGTCGCTGGTGCTGCTGGCCCACCGTTCGGCCGGGGGCGAGCGCTACTACTCGCTGGTGGCGCGGGACATGACCGAACGGGAGTTGCGCGAAGCCCAGCAGCGCCGGCATCAGGACGAACTGGCGCACACCGCGCGGGTGGTGACCCTGGGCGAACTGGCCTCCGGCATTGCCCACGAAATCAATCAACCGCTGGCGGCCGTGGTCAATTATGCCAACGCCAGCCAGCGCTATTTGCAGAGCCTGGAGAGCAATCCCCAGGCCGCGGAAAAAGTCGCCCAGGGCCTGCAACGCATCACTCATCACGCCACCCATGCCTCGCAAGTGATCAGCCGCCTGCGGGCATTCCTGCGCAAGGGCCAACGGCGCATGCAGGCCCTGGATTTTGCCGAGGTGGCCCGCGGCGCCGTGCGTTTGTGCGCGTGGGAGGCGAGCAATTGGCAAGTGACAATCGAGGATCGCCTGCCGGATAATCTGCCGCCCGTGTATGCCGACCGGGTGTTGCTGGAACAGGTGCTGCTCAATCTGTTGCGCAATGCCATCGATGCCAACCGCGAGCGCCATCCCGGCCAGCCATCGCTGATCCTGCTGGCGGCGCAACAGGGCGGCGCGGGCAATGTCGAGATCACGGTGCATGACCAGGGGCCGGGTGTCAGCGAGTCGCAACTGGCGCAGCTGTTCACTCCCTTCTACACCAGCAAGGCCGACGGGCTGGGCCTCGGCCTGTCCATGAGCCGCAGCATCATCGAAGGTTTTGGTGGCGAGCTCGAGGCCCGGCGCCAGGCCGTCGGCTTGCTGATGAGCTGCCGCTTGCCGCTGGCCGGCCCAACCAGACAACCTCAGGAATAATGTAATGGCGGGTGCGACAGAACACGTGGTGTATGTGGTCGACGATGATCAGGGCATGCTCGACTCAACGGTCTGGCTGCTCGAATCGGTGGGGCTCAAGGCCTTGCCGTTTACCAGTGGGGTCGAGTTTCTCAATGCCTGCGATGCCAGCCTCGACGCCTGCGTCTTGCTCGACGTACGCATGCCCGGCATGGGCGGTTTGAACGTGCAGGAGGAAATGCGCCAGCGCGAGTTGAACCTGCCGATCATTTTTGTCAGTGGCCACGCCGATGTGCCGATTGTGGTGCGCGCCTTCAAGGCCGGGGCCCATGACTTCATCGAGAAGCCCTACAACGAGCAGTTGCTGCTGGACAGCGTGCAGCAGGCGCTGAGCCATGGCGCCGCTGGCCGCTCCGGCAACCAGGGGCACCAGGCCTTGCAGGCGCGCCTGCAGACGTTGACCCCACGCGAGCGCGATGTGTTGCTGCCGCTGGTACAGGGTTACACCACCCGGGAAATCGCCGAGCAATTGGGGGTCAGTGCAAAGACGGTCGACCTGTACCGCTCGCGAGTCATGAAGCGCATGCTGGCTCAGACTTTGCCGGACCTGGTGGGGATGGCCATTGCGGCGGGGTTGGTGGATCCGCTGCAATTGCGGTGATGGCGGTGATGGCGGTGATGGCGGCGAGGCGGCCTACCGGCCGGCCTGCTTTTTTGGCGGACGACGCTCCCCCGTAGCAGCTGTCGAGCCCGCGAGGCTGCGTTCGAGGACGCAGTCCTCGCCGCCCCCCTTCATTGCACCGATTTTTCGGCCAGGGGCTATACCAATCCGCCTTCCAGCTCCAGCAAGCGTTGGTCCACCCGCACAATCGCATCGACCATGGCCTGGGCCGCCGGGGTCAGGGAGTGTCCGGCGCGGCTGACGATTCCATAGTGCAGCTGCAGTCCCGGGTCGTCAGTGGGGGTGTCGGTGAAGCTCAGCAGGCAGATCTCGCCCTTGATCGCCAACTCGCTCAAGGCCTCCATGGTGGCCAGGCCCACGGCGTCGGAGCGCATCACTACGCGGCGGATCGCGTCGAACTGGGCACATTCCACGCGGGTCTCGAAGTCGGCTTCACCCTGCACGTCGGCGAGGATCTTGCGGATCATCGGCGGGATCCGTGTGCCCACCACCGGGTAGTCGAGCAGGGCCCGCAGCGCTAGTGGCCGGCCGTGGCTCAAGGGGTGTCCGGCGCGACAGAAGAACCGCCCGCGACGGGGGCGCAGCAACTGCACCTGGTACTGCGGATCGCCGGTGAAGTAGCGCGAATCGGCCACCAGGAATTCGATCTGCTGCTCCTTGAGCCAGCCCGCCAGTTGTTCCCAGTCGCCCTGGTGAAAGCGGGTGCGGATGGCCGGGTGGGCGCTGATGAATTCGGCCAGGGCTTCGGGCACCAGCAATTGCGCCGGGTAGGGGCCGCAGCCGAAATGCAGCTCACCGCCGGTCAGGCCGTTGTACTGCATCAACTCGTTGTGCAGCGCCTGGCTGCCCGCCAGCAGGCGTCGGGCATGCTGCAGCACCAGTTGGCCCTGGCCGGTCAACCGAAACTCGCGGCTGCTGCGCTCCACCAACGCACAATCGAGGTCGCGCTCCAGGGTCTGGATGCTGCGACTGAAGGCCGGTTGGCTGAGATTGATCGCCTCGGCCGCCCGCACAAAACTGCGGTAATCGGCCAGAGCCACCAGGTGGCGAAGTTGGCGGAGGTCCACTATGCGTCTCCTGCATTCGTTGGATACTTTTAATGCATTTGATCGATAGCATACGGGCTGGCATAAGTACAACCCTCTTTTGTCTGCAGCGCTCGCTCATGCCTGATCAAACGTTCGCCTCCAGTGCCTTCACTCGCACCATCCTCAGTCATGCCCGCCAGGTCGGCCTGTGTGAGCAGGTCTTGTTGCAGCGCGCCGGTATCGACCTGTCCTGGCTCGACGACCAGCATCAGCACATCCCGGCGCACCTGGTGGAACAGTTGTGGCGTGAATGCGAGAAGGCCGGCGTTGGGCGCCACTTTGGCTGTGACCTGGTCAATGGCATGGCCACCAGTTGCCTGCAAGGCATGAACATCCTGCTGGACTCGGCGGCCACCTTGCGCGCGAGCCTGCGCTGCTTCACCGACTACTTGCCGCGAGTCACCAACCATGTCCTGGCCGAGCTCGAGGAAGGCGCCGACGAGGCCTGCCTGCACTTGCGCCCAGTCCGGCAGATGCCGCATTTTTTTGCGCTGGATGCTGCCACCCTGAGCCTGGTGCGCAACATCTCGCGGCGAGTTGGCCAGGCACCGGCCCAACTGTTCAGAAGCGTGCGCCTGGCGCCCGGGCAGGCAGCCGGCGAATGGCTGGATGGGCAGGGGGTCAGCACCGAGGTGGCCGAGCACCCGTGCCTGATCCTGCCAAGACTCAGCCTGGAACTGCCGGTGCTCAGCGCCCATCCCTTTCTGCACCAGAGCATGCTGCGCCACTGGCAAGCGGCGGCGCCCAACGAGACCCGCACTGACAGCCTGGAGTTGGCGCGGCACTGGCTGACCGCCGGCGACCAGCCGATCGAGCGGATTGCCGAGCGCCTGGGTTATCGCCAGCCGAGCAATTTCATCCGCGCCTTTCGCAAGCAGTTCGGCATTACCCCCAAGCAGTTTCGCCTTGGGCATTTCCAGGGTTGCGCTGACCCGGCCTAAAAAGCCGGATGATCATTTTTTGTCGCGCCACGCTTGCGCCTGTTGTTGGATTGTTGGGCATTTTGACCGGGCTGAGTACATCTGACCGGAGCCTAATAATGATAAAAACATGCTCGGCCAACGCCTGCGTCGCGCCACGACGCAAAAGGCTTGGCCACACCCGACCGCAACCGCTAGCCCTGGCCATCCTGGCGGCCATGGTCGCGCCTGCCCAGGCGACCACCTTCGAGTTCAACGAAGACTGGAGCCTGTCGACCAAGACCAGCCTGTCCCTGGGCAGCAGTTGGTCGACGCAAAATCCCGAAAAAAGCATGATGACCCGGGCCAATGCCCTGCAGGCGCAGCATGTGCAGGCCAATGGCAGCAGCGTCAGTGCCGACGACAATCGGCTGAACTTCGAGAAGGGCGACCAGATCTCGCAGATCTTCAAGGGCCTGACCGATTTCAGTCTTGACGGACAAGGGCAGGGGGCCTTTGTGCGGTTCAAGTACTGGTACGACGAGGCCTACGAAAACGGCGAAGGACGCTTCAAGCAGTTCGATGATTCGGGCTGGGACGACCTGTCCAAGTTCAAGGGGTTCAAGACCCTGGACGCTTACCTGTGGAAGGACTTCGTGGTCGCCGACCGCCCGCTCAACGTCAAGGTCGGCAACCAGGTGTTGTCCTGGGGTGAGTCGCTGCTGATCCAGAACGGCATCAACGTGATCAACCCGTTGGATATCTCGGCGTTCAACCGTCCCGGGGTGGAGATCAAGGAAGGCCAGTTGCCGGTGGAGTTACTCTCCTTCAGCCTCGGCCTGACCGATACCCTGAACCTGGAAGGCTTCTACCAGTACAACTGGCGGCCCAGCGTGCTCGACGGCTGCGGCACGTTTTTCGCTAGCAGCGACGCGATCCAGAAGGGCTGCGGACCGCTGTACCTGAGCCAGGTGCAGACCGACCAGCAAATGCAGAACGCCGGGCTCTACGCCACCTCCCGTGGCAACGAGTCGCCGTCCGATAACGGCCAGTTCGGCTTTGCCCTGCGCAACATGATCCCGGCGCTGAACGACGCGGAAGCGGCGATCTACTTCATCAACTATCACTCGCGTCTGCCGTACTTCACCCTCACCGCGCGGGATGTCACCCAGCCCGGGACGTTCCCCGGCGGCATCCAGAACCCCAGCTATGCCGCGGCGTTCCCCGAGGACATTCGCCTGTACGGTTTCAGCCTCAATGGCGTCGAACCGAATTCGGGCATCTCCCTGGCCGGCGAAATCAGCTACCGACCGAACATGCCGCTGGCGATCAACGCCCCGGACATCAACGTCGCGGTGATTTCCGGGCCGGGTGGCAGCTCCTGGATCGACCTGCCGAGCGGGTTTGATAACACCCATGGTGACCGCTACGACGGCTGGGTGCGCAAGGGCGTGTGGCAGATGACCGGTTCAGCGACCCAGGCCTACGACAACATCCTCGGTGCCACGCGCCTGAGTCTGTTCGGCGAGGCCGGGGTGGTGCACATCGAGGACCTGGGCGACGAGCGCCTGGGCCGCAGTGCCGCCTTTGGCCGCAGCAGCCCGAAAAACGGCGCGCAGTGCAACACCGTGGCCTCGGGTGTGACCAACCAGTATTGCACCGACAAGGGTTTCGCCACCGACTGGTCCTGGGGCTATCGCCTGCGCGCCAGCCTGGAGTACAGCGACGTGTTCCCGGGGGTCAACCTGATCCCGGCGGTCAACTGGCGCCACGACGTCTCGGGTTATTCCTATGACCCCCAGGGCCCGTTCCAGGAAGGTCAGCAAGCATTGGGCCTGAGCCTGACCACCAACTACCTCAACGATTACAGCGTGGAGCTGGCCTACAACAGCTTCTTCGGCTCGAACGACTACAGCACCCTGGACGACCGCGATTTCGCCTCGGTCAGCTTCAAGGTCGACTTCTAAGGAGTATCAGTGATGCGTATGCAACTTTGTGTGCTGGCCCTGGCCTGCGCCGCGAGCCTGGCGCAGGCCAAAGACAGTAATCCGGCGGCCCTGGGCAAGACCCTGACGCCGATGGGGTCGGAAATGGCCGCCAACGCCGACGGCAGTATTCCAGCCTGGACCGGGGGCCTGGCGAGTAACGCCGGCACGGTCGACGCCAAGGGCGGGTACAGCGACCCCTACGCCAGCGAGAAGCCGCTGTTCACCATCACCGCGCAAAACCTGGCGCAGTACCAGAAGTTCCTGAGCCCGGGGCAAGTGGCGATGTTCAAGCGCTACCCCGACACCTACAAGATGCACATCTACCCCACGCACCGCAGCGCCAGCCTGCCCAAGACAGTGCTCGAGCAGAGCCGGGAAAACGTCGCCAAGACCAGCCTGGCCGATGGCGGCAACGGCCTGCACGACTACGTCCACGGCATTCCGTTTCCACTGCCGACCGAAGCCCTGGAGGTGATGTGGAACCACATGACCCGCTACCGTGGCGGCAGCTACGAGCGCATCAGCAGCTCGGCCCTGGTGCGTGAGAACGGCGCCACCAGCTACGTGCGTAACCAGTCGTTGATCAACTTCGCCGACACCATCAGCGGGCTGGAGCCGGGCAACAACACCCTGTTTATGTTCAAGAGCCGGGTGCTGGAGCCGGCGCGCCTGTCCGGTGAAGCGGTGCTGGTGCACGAGCCGATCGACCAGGTGGCCGAGCCGCGTTCGGCCTGGCAATACTTGCCGGGGCAGCGGCGGGTGCGGCGTGCGCCGATGATCGCCTACGACAACAGCGCCCGTTACAGCAACGGCCTGATCACTGCCGACAACATCGACGGCTACAACGGAGCGCCGGACCGTTTCGACTGGAAGCTGGTGGGCAAACAAGAGCTGTACATCCCCTACAACAGCTACAAGATCGGCAGCCACGACCTCAAGTACGACGCGGTAATCAAGCCTAACCACGTCAACCAGGACCTGGCGCGTTACGAGAAGCACCGGGTCTGGGTGGTGGAAGCCACGCTCAAGCCCAACGCCCGGCACATCTACGGCAAGCGTCGGTTTTACATCGACGAAGACAGCTGGCAGATCGCGCAATCGGACCAGTACGACAGCCGTGGCGAACTGTGGCGCAGCGGTGAGTTGCACGCGATCCAGCATTACGATCATGGGTTCACCTACAACGTCCTGGAAACCTCATACGACCTGATCGCCGGGCGTTATTACGCCGGAGGCCTGGCCAACGAAGAGACCGAGCCGATGCGCGTGGGGTTTGCCGCCAAGACCGACGACTACACCCCCTCGGACTTGCGGCGCTGGGCCAAGTAACCCCTTCCTTGCATGGCGCCCAGTACCGCCCCCTTGTAGGAGCGGGCACTGGGCGCCGCATTCATTGCTGTCAGGAGACATTGCCATGCGCCACTGGATAACCGCGTTAACCCTGGGGATTTGCGCCAGCACCGCGCAAGCCGCCAGCCTCGATCAACCGCAAGCCCGGGCACTGGCCCAAGAGGCTTATGTGTTCGCCTATGCCACCGGCGAACACCTCAAGGTGCTCAGCGCCATCGCCGCCAAGCTACCGTTCAATGTGCTGTACAGCGAGCCACGACTGCTCGGCCCGCAAGACAACAAAGTGGTTTCCCCGAACAACGACACCTTCTACTCCCGTGCCTTGCTCGACCTGCGCGGCGAACCCCAGGTGCTGCAGGTACCGGCCATCGAGCAGCGCTATTACAGCTTCCAGTTGGTGGACATGCGCACCGACAACCTCGACTACCTCGGTACCCGCGCCACCGGCAGCCAGGCCGGGCGCTACCTGATTGCCGGCCCCGACTGGCAAGGCCAAGTGCCGGCCGGTTTCGACGGGGTGATTCGCTCCCCCAGCCGGCTGGTATTCCTGCTCGGGCGCACCGAGGTCAAGGGCTCGGCCGACCAGGCCCAGGCCGCGCAGGTGATGCAGGGTTACCGTCTGCAGCCGCTGTCCAAGGTCCTTGGCAGCAGCGCGCCCGCAGCCTTGCCCGCGCTGCAACTACCGACCTACGAAGACAGCAAGCAGGGCCCGGCAGTGGCCTTGTTCAGCCGCTTCAACCCCTTGGCCGCCCTGCACCAATGGACCCCTGGCGAACAACAGAAACTCGCCCGTTATGCCGCGATCGGCATTCAGCCTGGGGTACCTTTCGTGCCGCCGGCAGGGCTGCAGGAAGCGATTGCCGAAGGTGCCGAAGCGGGCCGCGAGCAAGTGCGCCTGGCCTCCAGCAAGCTGTCGGTGGAGCAGCAGGGCTGGTTCCGTTCGCCGGCCAACGTCGGCAAGTTTGGTGACGACGACCTGACTCGCGCCGCCGTGGCCTGGCGCTACATCTACGCCAATGACCCGGTCGAGGCGGTGTACCCGCTGGCGCTGCACGATGCCCAGGGCCAGGTGCTCGATGGCAATCGCCGCTATCGCCTGCATTTTGCCGCTGGGCAGTTGCCGCCGGTGAATGCCTTCTGGTCCTTGACCCTGTATGACGGCAAGACCCAGTTGCTGGTGGCCAACCCCCTGGCCCGTTATGCCCTGGGGGATCGCAGCCCGGACCTGCACTACGACGCCGACGGCGGCCTGACGCTGACCCTGGCCCACAGTGCGCCGGCCCAGGCGCCCCAGAGCAACTGGCTGCCCACTCCCGAAGGGCCGTTCAACCTGCTGCTGCGCCTGTACCTGCCGCAACAGGCGGCACTGGATGGCAGCTATCCATTACCGACCATTGAACCGATCCAGGGCGAGGGCTGAGTCATGACGATTGCGCTGAGTCGGCGCCGCCTGCTTGGTGGCCTGAGTGTCTGCGGTGCCACGCTGGCCTGCCCGAACTGGTTGCTGGCGGCCAGTCAGGTCAGCGTCACTTCTGCCGAAGAGTTCCAGGCGATTGCCCGCGAGGCCTGGATCTACGCGTTCCCGATGCTGATGCACTACCAGACCATGGAAAAGCAGGTGCTCAATCCGGCGAACAAGGCGTACGTGGGCGGTTTCAATCGCTTTCGCCACTACAGCAGCCTGTACACCCCGCAGAACCGCGAAATCGTCACGCCGAACAACGACACCCCGTATTCCTGGGCCTGGCTCGACCTGCGCAGCGAACCCCAGATCCTCAGTGTGCCGGCGGTGTCGGCCGAGCGTTACTACGTGCATCAACTGGTGGACCAGTACACCCACAACTTTGCCTACGTCGGCGTGCTCAGCACCGGTCGCGAGGCGGGCGATTACCTGGTCGCCGGGCCCGACTGGCAGGGGCCGACCCCACCCGGGATCAAGGCGGTGCTGCGCAGTGAAACCCAGCTGGTGATGATCCTCGGGCGGACCGCCCTGGAGAGCGCCGAGGACATGCCGGCGGTGCGCGCGTTGCAGCAGCAATATCGCCTACGGGGGCTGCATGAGTACCTGGGCACCGCGCCACCGCCCGCTGCCGCGGCGATCGCCTGGCAGGCGTGGGACAGCCAGACGGGGCTGGGGCCGGGGTTTATCGCGCAACTGAACCAGATCCTCACGTTGTGCCCGACCGCTCCTTCGGAGCAGGCCCTGCGTGCGCGGTTCGCGCGGATCGGCATTGTCCCCGGGCAGGCGTTCGACCCAACGGCCTTGTCCCCCGCACAGCGGCAGGCGCTGCTGGCCGGGATCCAGCAGGCGCAGGCCGAGATGAAGACGGCCGGGGCCAAGGTCCGCACGACCCTGGGCCTGTTCGGCAACCGCGAGGCCATGCACAACAACTACCTCAACCGCGCCCTGGGGGCGGCCATGGGTATCTACGGCAACAGCGTCGAAGAGGCGTTCTACACCGGCAGCCAGCGGGACAGCCAGGGCCAGCCATTGATGGGGGGGCGCAGCTACCGCCTGCGCTTTGCCCCGGGGCAGTTGCCACCGGCCAGCGAATTCTGGTCGCTGACCCTCTACGACCTGCCGGACCGGCAACTGGTGGCCAACCCCATCGACCGTTACTGCCTGAGCAGCCGCGATCACCTGCAGCAGGACGCCGACGGTGGCCTGACCCTGCTGGTGCAGAGCACCGCCCCCGAGGCCGCGAGCAACTGGTTGCCGGCCCCGCAAGACGGCGCCTTCACCCTGATCCTGCGCCTGTACGGCCCGCAGCAACAGGTGATCGAGCAGCGTTGGCAGATGCCCGCGGTGGAGATCGTCCAGGCCTGAGACCAGCAAGCTTGCTCCCACAAGTTTGGTGGGGGGTATGCGAGATCTGCGAACACCGAAAATCAATGTGGGAGCGGGCCGGGCGGCGGTCCGCCTGCCCGCGATGGGGCCGGCACAGCCAGCATCGACCGTGCCTGACACTCCGCCATCGCTGACAAGCCCACATATTTTGCCTGCCCCCATCAAGGCGTGACGACATTGAACTGCGGGCTGAAGGTGTCCAGGCTGCCCAGCAGTTGCCCCAGTTTCTTGCTGTCGCCCTGCACCTTGATCTGGCCTTTCTGGATGGCCGTCGGGAAGTCCAGTTGCTTGAGGGCGATCTGCTCCAGCGTCGCCTTGTTCATGCTGATGCTTACGTCGGCCTGGGGATTGCTACCGCCGCGATGGGTCAGCACACCGTTGCGCAAGGTCAGGTTGTAGGCCTGGTCCGGGTCGTCGAAGGTCCAGTTCAACGTCAGGTCATGGCCGACGGCTTTTTCGCTGTTCAGGCGAATGGCCAGGAAGTCGAAGAACATGTCCGGGGTCAGCGCCCGCACCATGTCCGCCGACACCGAACTGCCGGCGATCGGTGGCACGCCGTTGCGCAGTTCCATGGCGGCGGTCAGGTACATGTTGCGCCAGGTGGCGTTTTCGCTCTGGTAACCCAGTTGTTCCAGCGCCTGGGCCTGGGTTTCGCGGCCTTCGCTGTTGTCCGGCTCGGCGAACATCAACTGGTTGCCCAGTTGTGTGGCCCAGCGGTAGTCACCCTTGGCCATGGCCTCGCGCATCTTGCTGATCACGGCCGCGCCACCGCCAATGGCCTCGACATAGTGCTGGGCGGTTTCCACTGGCGGCAGCGGGTTGAGGTTCGACGGGTTGCCGTCATAGAAGCCCATGTAGCGCTGGTACACCGCCCGCGAGTTGTGGCTCAGCGAGCCGTAGTAGCTGCGGGTGTACCACTTGTTCTCCAGCTCGCCGGGGAGCTTTTGCATGTTCTGCGCGATCTCCATCGGCGTCAGACCCTGATTGAGCAGGTGCAGGGTGCGGTCATTGAGAAAGGCGTACATGTCGCGCTGGTCGGCGAGGAAGGTACGGATCCGCTCGCCACCCCAGGTCGGCCAGTTGTGCTGGGCAAAGAGTACGTCGGCCTTGTCGCCGTAACGCGTCAGGCTGCTGTCCAGGTATTGCGACCAGGCTTTGGCATCGCGCACCGGGGCGCCGCGCGGCGTGAGGATGTTGTGCATCATCTGCGTGGCGTTTTCCGCCATGCACAAGGCCCGCAGCTGCGGCAGGTAGAGATTCATCTCCGACGGCGCTTCGGTGCCCGGGGTCAGTTGGAACTGCACTTCGATCCCGGCGATGGTGCGGGTCTCGATGTCCTGGCTGATCAGGTCGGTCGGCGGGATCAGGGTGATGGTGCCGCCCGCGGGTGTGGTCTTGCCCATCCCGGCGTCCACCTGGCCCTTGTCGCCCCGTGGCAACAAGCTGCCGAACTGGAACTGGGCGCGGCGGCTCATGGCGTTGCCGGCATAAACGTTTTCGCTCATCACATGTTCCATGAACCCCGATGGCGCGAACACCTTGACCTTGCCGGCCTTGACGTCGGCTTCGTCGATCACCCCGCGCACGCCGCCGAAGTGGTCGACGTGGGTGTGGCTGTAGATCACCGCCACCACCGGTTTGTGTGGGCGGTTGCGGTAGTACAGGTCCAGCGCCGCCTTGGCGGTTTCAGCCATGGTCAGCGGATCGATGATGATCAGCCCGTCGTCACCCTCGATGATGGTCATGTTGGCCAGGTCCAGGCCGCGCACCTGATAGATCTTGTCGCTGACTTCAAACAGCCCGGCATGGGCGCTGAGCTGGGCCAGGCGCCACAGGCTCGGGTTGACGGTGTCGGGGGCCTGGTCCTTGTCGAGGAAGGCGTAGCTCTGCATGTTCCAGATCACCTGGCCGTCGGCGGTCTTGATCGGGTCCGTGAAGGGGGCGATCAGGCCACGGTTGACCGACTCGTAGTCGGTGCGGTCGCTGAAAGGCAGTTGCTTGAGGACGGCAGCGTTGCTGGCGGCGGTCATGGGGCTGGCGGCGATGGGGCCTTGGCTGGCGCCGGCGGACTGGGCCAGGCAGGCGGCGATCAGGGCGGCCAGCAGGCCACGGGTGGACAGTGTGAAACGAGGCATGGAGTCTCCGTTTTTATCGTTATGGCTATTCCAGTCTTGAGCTTAGGGCGCGCACTTGGCACCCCGACAATCGTCAAACGACAAAAACCATGCAGGGCCGATGACCCGGTCCGCTATCCTTGAGCTCTCTGTCACCGAGCGAGCGTTGCCCATGCTGGAGGTTCAAGGGGTGTTCAAGAGCTACGCCACCGCCCAGGGACCCTTGGCGGTGTTGTTGGGGGTCGACCTGCGCCTGGAACAGGGCAGCAGCTTGGCGCTGATGGGTGAGTCGGGCAGTGGTAAAAGCACGCTGCTGCACCTGGTGGCCGGGTTGGACCAGGTGGATCGCGGCAGCATCCGGATCAACCAGCAGCCGTTGGAGCGGATGAACGAACGCCAGCGGGCCCACTGGCGACGCACTGAAATCGGCCTGGTGTTCCAGCAGTTCAACCTGATCAGCAGTTTGCGCGTCGACGACAACCTGGCCTTCCAGGCGCGCTTGGCCGGACGCCTGGATCCGGCCTGGCAGGCGCAACTGGTGGAGCGCCTGGGTTTGGGGGATCTGCTCAGGCGCTACCCGGAGCAACTGTCCGGCGGCCAGCAGCAACGCGTGGCGCTGGGCCGGGCGCTGGCCTCGCGACCGCCGTTGTTGCTGGCCGACGAGCCCACCGGCAGTCTCGATGAAAGCACCAGCGATGAAGTGCTCGACTTGCTGCTGGAGCTGCTCGCGGACAGCCCCAGCAGTTTGCTGATGGTCACCCACAGTCCGCGGATCGCGGCGCGGCTGGCGCAGCGGGTGGTGTTGCACGGCGGACGCCTGGTCGACCCCGGCCAGCGGTCATGAAGGTCTGGCGGCAAACCCTGCGGGCGCTGCTCAGCCACTGGCGCCGGCACCCGGTGCAGTTGTTCAGCGTGCTCACCGGTTTGTGGCTGGCCAGCGGCCTGTTGACCGGGGTCCAGGCGCTGAACAGCCAGGCGCGCGACAGCTACGCCCGAGCCAGTCAGTTGATCGGTGGCGAACCCCAGGCCAGCCTCGCCGCCATCGATGGCGCGACCTTCGGGCAACAACTGTTCGTCGAGTTGCGCCGGGCGGGCTGGCCGGTGTCGCCGGTGTTGCAGGCCCGGGTCCAGCTCAAGGACCAGCCTGACCAGCGTTTGTTACTGCTGGGCATCGAACCCTTGTCGTTGCCCAGCGGCTCGGCGCTGGCCGGACAAACCCTGACGCTGCAACAGAGGGTCGATTTTGTCAGCCCGCCAGGACGCACCTGGATTGCCCCGACGACCTTGCACGCCCTGGGCTTGCAGGAAGGCGACCGGCCGTTGACCACCACGGGCCGCACCTTGCCCGCGCTGCACGGGCAAGCCGACATGGCGCCCGGCGTGTTGTTGGTGGACATCGGCGTGGCGCAGCAGGTGCTGCAATTGCCCGGGCAGCTCTCGAGCCTGCTGCTGCCCAAGGCGTTTGCCGCCAGCGCGCCGCCGCTGCCCGAGGCATTGAGTGCGCGTTTGCAGCTAAGACACAGTGGCGAAGAAAACAATCTGGCGCGGCTCACCGAGAGCTTTCACCTGAACCTGGATGCCTTGGGCGTGCTGTCGTTTGTCGTCGGCCTGTTTATCGTCCACGCCGCCATCGGCCTGGCCCTGGAGCAGCGCCGTGGTTTGTTCCGGACCCTGCGCGCCTGTGGCGTGAGTGCGCGGACGCTGATTGGCTGCCTGTGCCTGGAACTGGCAGGCCTGGCCGTGCTCGGCGGTCTGTTGGGGGTGGCCAGCGGTTACCTGCTGGCCAGTGTCTTGTTGCCCGACGTCGCCGCCAGCCTGCGTGGGTTGTATGGCGCCGAGGTGGCGGGGCAGTTGAGCCTCAGCCCCTGGTGGTGGTTCAGTGGCCTGGGCTTGAGCCTGCTGGGGGCCTTGTTGGCGGGGGGCAACAGCCTGCTGCGGGCGGCGCGTATGCCGCTGCTGGCGCTGGCCAATCCGCAGGCCTGGCACCAGGCCCACGCCCGCTGGTTGCGACGCCAGGCCTGGGTCGCCCTGGGGGCTGCGGTGATGGGGCTGCTGGCATGGGCCTGGGGCGACAGCCTGGCCAGTGGTTTTGTGCTGATGGCGGCGCTGCTGCTGGGGGCCGCCCTGGGTTTGCCGGTGCTGCTCGACGGGCTCCTGAAGCTGTTGGCGCGGCGCCGGCGCTCGGTACTCGGACACTGGTTCCTCGCCGATTGCCGCCAGCAATTGCCGGCGCTGAGCCTGGCCCTGATGGCGCTGCTACTGGCGCTGGCCGCCAACATCGGGGCCGGCAGCATGACCGCCGGCTTTCGCCTGACCTTCAATGACTGGCTGGAGCAACGCCTCAGCGCCGAACTCTACGTCAATCCGCAGAGCCCGGCGCAGGCCACGGCGTTGCTGCACTGGCTGCCTCGGCAAAACCTCGACGCGGTGTTGCCCAGCTGGCAGGTCGCGCTGTCGCTGCAAGGCTGGCCGGCGGACCTGTACGGGGTGATCGACGACCCCAGCTACCGTACGCACTGGCCCTTGCTCGACGCTCTGGGGGAGCAACCCTGGGACTCGTTGGCGACGGGGGACAGGCTGATGCTTAGCGAGCAACTGGCACGCCGGCTCAAGGTGCGCCTGGGCGATCACCTGAGCCTTGCCACGCCCCGGGGACCGTGGTCGGTGCAAGTGATCGGGATCTACGCCGACTACGGCAACCCCAAGGGGCACCTGCTGGTGAACGCCGAACAGTTGCTACGGCATTGGCCAGGGCTGGCCCCCAGTCGTTTCAATCTGCGGCTGCCGCCGACGCGGATTCCGGCGCTGGTCAGTGCCTTGCACAGGGACTTTGCCCTGGATGACAACCGCATCGTCGACCAGGCCCGGCTCAAGGGCTGGTCGAGCGAGGTCTTCGAGCGCACCTTTGCCGCCACGGCGGCGCTCAACAGCCTGACCCTGGGGGTGGCTGGCGTGGCCTTGTTCATCAGCCTGTTGACCCAAAGCGACAGTCGTCTCGGGCAACTGGCACCGCTGTGGGCGCTGGGGGTGAGCCGGCGCCAGTTGATGCTGCTCAACCTCGGGCAGACCTGGCTGCTGGCGTTGTTGACCCTGGTGCTGGCGTTGCCCCTGGGCATCGCGCTGGCCTGGTGCCTGGACACGGTGATCAATGTGCAGGCATTCGGTTGGCGCCTGCCGTTGCGGGTGTTTCCCCTGCAATTGGCGCAACTGATGGGGCTGGCGCTGTTGGCCACACTGCTGGCCTCGGCCTGGCCCTTGTTCAAGTTGTACCGCAGCCAGCCTGCGGACCTGCTCAGGCGGTTTGCCCATGAAGACTGATCGGTTGTCTGCACTGCTGTTGCTGGTGCTGGGATTGACCGGGTGCGATCAGCCATCGCCGGGCGACCAGGGGTTCGCCGGCCTGGGTAGCGACGCGGGAGCCTTCAGCCAGGTGACACCCGGGCGCTCGTTCAGCTTTCCCGCCGATCACGCCGCCCATGACGGCTATCGCATTGAATGGTGGTACCTCACGGCCAATCTCAAGGATGCCCAGGGGCGTGAGTTCGGGGTGCAGTGGACGCTGTTTCGCAACGCCCTCAAGCCCGGTCCCGAGCAGCCGGGTTGGGCCAGCCAGGTAGTCTGGCTGGGGCACGCCGCCGTGACCTCGGCCACTGTGCATCATGCTGGCGAACGCTACGCTCGCGGCGGCGTGGGTCAGGCCGGGGTCCAGGGCGTGCCTTTTGCTGCCTGGATCGATGACTGGCGCCTGAGCACCCGGGGTAACGCCGAGGAGCCGTTGGCCGAGATGCAGGTGTTGGCTCGTGGCGCGGGCTTTGCCTATCAACTGCAACTGACGGCCAGCCGGCCATTGGTACTGCAGGGCGAGCAGGGTTTCAGCCGCAAGTCCGAGCAGGGCCAGGCTTCCTACTACTACAGCCAGCCGTTTTTCCAGGCGCGCGGCACCCTGGAGATGGACGGCGTGCGTTACCAGGTCAGCGGCCCGGCCTGGCTCGACCGGGAGTGGAGCAGCCAGCCGTTGCAGGCCGGGCAGAGTGGTTGGGACTGGTTTTCCCTGCACCTGGACAGTGGCGCGCACCTGATGCTGTTCCGGGTCCGGGAGAAAGACGGACAAGGCTACCTCAGTGGCACCTGGATCAACCCGGACGGTAGCAGCCGGAACCTGTCACGCCAGGACATCAGCCTGACACCCCTGGCCCGTAGCGCAGTAGCGGGGCGCCAATTGCCAACCCAATGGTCGCTCAAGGTGGCGGGCGAGGGGTTGGACATCCGGGTCGCGGCGCTGAACCCCCAGGCCTGGATGGCCTTGCGCATTCCTTATTGGGAAGGTCCGGTGCAACTGAGTGGCACTCACCCGGGCACCGGCTACCTGGAAATGACCGGTTATTGAGTGGTCAGTCGCAGTTCGCGGCCTGATGCAGGATTGTTTTAGAAAAAGTGCTGATCTATGTCTATGCTCACCCGGCACACAAAACTTTAGGCTTGCGTAGTAAGTCACTGACCATATTTTATTACACAGGGAATGTATCGCCATGAAGCTTCATACACTGACCAAAGCCATCACACTTGCCACCCTGCTTTCTACCGGTAGTCTCAGTGCCTATGCTGCGGATATTCCATTGTCGGAAGTGGTGGAGGCCAATCAGGTGATCACCAAGGTGATTTCCGTCGATGCCGCCAATCACCAAGTGGTACTCGAAGGTGCCGAAGGCAAGCCGGTGCACATCCAGTTGAGCGACAAAGCCAAGGACCTGGGCAACCTCAAGGCCGGTGACAAGGTGCAACTGGACGTTATCCGCTCGGTCGGCACGTTCCTCGACACTGATATCGACAAGAGCCTGCCAGGCTCGGTTGAGCGGGTCGGCGAAATGCGCGCCACCGAGAACAATCCGAACCCGGGCGGCACCGCCTACCGTCAGGTCAAGGTCCAGTTGAAAATCACGGCCATTGACCTGGCGAAAAATCAGGTAACGCTGCAGAACCCGGCGGGTCTGAAAAAGACCGTGACCGTGGAAAAGCCTGAACTGCAAGCCAAGCTCAAAGACCTCAAGGTCGACCAGAGCGTGGTGGTGGTCTACACCGACGTGCTGAAGGTCACCACTGCGCACTAAGATTTATTGCTGCAGGATAAAACCAGACCCGGCGATGGTTAACCCACGCCGGGTTTGGTTTTTTTTCGTTTATGAACTCTGTTGAAATATGCCGTGCACATTTATTCAGAATTTGTCACCGGACATATCTGCCAACTTGCATTAAAATCCCCGCCGTTCACCCAGTGCCATGGCTCTTTACCAGTGCAAGGATTGCCAGGCCATTACACTGGGGGAACACCTCTCTACAAAGTTCGACAAACAACATTCAGATGTACAACATTTCTGAATGTTCGTGCCTCAGTTCCGCGCTGGCAGATTTAACGCCGCGTAACACTCTTCAAGCGAACGCTGCTGCGTTTGCGCATACAACCCCAATTCATCGATGGTCGAACGCCCCAACGCCTGCTCGAACGCGGCCTGGTTGGAATGCTGTGCATAGTGGGACTGTGCGGCATCGCCCAGGTTCGACTGGAAGATCCCGGCGGCGCTGACCGGCAGGAAGTCTTCGTACACCAGCGGTTCGCACCGCAGGAAACCGGCCTGCAGCAAAGCGTCCAGGCTCAGGCCCGCGAGCGCTTCGGCAGGGGCGGCGCGGCCGTGTTCGGTGACAAAAAACCGGAAGTACGCCAGGTCCTGCTCACGCAGGGCGGCGTAGTTGTCCGGGAATGCTTCGAAGTGCTGGTGCATCAGGCGGTTGTAGCGTTCGGCGTTGGCTTCGTTGGGGAAGTCCTGGAGCTCGTCGCGGGCGGCATTCAGCAGCCGGTCATAGAGCGCCCGGCCTTGGGGCGTCAGGGCCGCGCCGCGCTGTTCGATTTCGCCGAAGCGCGCGCTGTGACTGCCACTGGCCTGCTGCTGGTCAGTGAAGGCGATGGCTTCATCCAGCGCCTTGAAGCTGGTCTGGCGCAGCAGGATCGGGCACTGGCGACGGGGCGGGCCTTCGATGACGGCCTTGGGGGTGATGCCATGCCTGGGCATCTGCGCCTGCACGATGTCGATGTCCAGGGTCCGCGGTGTCAGGTGGTTGATGTGCGGGCCCTTGAACGCCACCACGTCGGCGACCAGCCGGTGCTGGGCGCTCAGTTGCTGGTACTGCGCGGCGGTGACCGTGGCGTGGTGGTGCCAGCGGAAAGTCTCCAGTGCCTGCTCGACAAACGCTTGGGCCTGGGCTTCGTCGAGACCGCCCTGCTGTTCGGCCTGGTCGATCAGTTGCAGGGCCTGGGCGGTGAAGATTGAGCGCCGGGCCAGCACCGATTCGGCAAAGGCGCGCAGCTCGGGATCGGCGATCAGCTCCAGGCGCAGCAGCGAGGTGAATACACGAAACGGGCTGATCTGCAGGGCGCTTTCATGCACCGCGCGAAACGCCGTGGAATGCACCGGTACCCCGGCCGGGGTGAGGTCGTAATACCCCACCGGCGCCATACCCATGACTGCAAACAGCCGGCACAGGGTGGCCAGTTCGCTGGCGCTGCCAACGCGGATCGCGCCATGGCGTTCCAGGTCCAGGCGGTCGATTTCGCCTGTGGCCTGCAGTTGCCGGGCGATGGCCGGATCCTGTTCCAGCACCTGGGCGTTGGTCTGGGCTACCAGCTCCATCAGTGCGCCGTACAGCGGCACTTCTTCGCGGTACATGTCCGACATCGCCCGCGAGAAGCGTTGGCGGATCAGGTCAGGGCTGACGACGTTCTGGTTGCTCATGAATAGGAATCCCGGCGCAGTGACAGTGAAGTAGGCCGATTCTGTTCGGCGCCGGCAGGGCTTGCAAACGAAGTTTCTTCCGAACTTCATTCTGCAAACGACTGCTGCGCAAGGCGCTATGGCATCTCTGGCTGCTGCCTGAAAGGATCAGTAGTTTTCCGACTGCCGCGAGACGTCGGGCTAACGCCGTGGACGCTCCAGGAACTGACGAAACAAGGCTGCGGTCTGCGCCGGGCGTTCGACCATCGACATATGGCCGATACCGTCCCAGATTTCCAGGCGCGCGCCGGCGATGCCCTTGGCCCAGACCTGGGCGCTGCTGACATGCAACAAACGGTCTTCGCGGCCCCACAGCAACAGGGTAGGGGCGTGGATCTGCGCCAGCCGGGAGCCGATCGGCTGGCTGCCGTGAAAGTCCTCGAAGATCTCCGCCAGCTCATCGCGCCGGTCCTGGTAACGTTCGGCGATGGCCGCCAGCACCACGCCCGGGACCCAGGGCGGGGATGCCATGGTCATGGCATAGAGCTGCTTGAAATCGGCGCGCGAGTGGATCAGGAACGGATTCGTGCCGGCGGCCAGCAGCCGCTCCATGTCGCTGGGCTCGGGGGCGCTCAGGCCCGCGGGGTCGATCAGCGTCAGTGAAGCGATTCGTCCCGGGTGGGCGGCGGCCAGCCACGCGGCGATGTAGCCGCCCATGGAGTTGCCGATCACGTGGACCTTGCCGATCCCGCAGGCATCGAGCAACTGGATCATCCGTTCGGCCTGGGTCGGGATGTCATAGCCGCCACCGGCCTTGAACCCGGTTTCACCATGGCCGGCCTGGTCGGGGATGATCACCCGGCAGTCGTCGACAAAATGCCGGGCGAAGCGCAGCCAGATGCTCTTGTCGGCGCTGAAGCCGTGGAGCAACAGGAGGGTTCGGTCCGGCGTGTCCGGCCCGCCCTGGTAGGTGACCATGCCCATTTCGGCAATCGGCATGGTGATTTTCTCCAGGCGATACAGGCGCGCCTCCAGCGTCGTGCTGGCGTCGTACAACAGGTGGCCGATACGCGGCCAGGTTCGCCAGGTCCAGTAGGCCAGCAGCAGCGCAAGGATCAGCACAATTACCATCGCGTTCTCCCCAGTACACGTCAGGACAGGATGTGGTCGCCCGGTTTCAGTCGGCGCGTCAGTTGGTGGTAGCTGAAGCTGAATCCGGGAAACATCGCGATCACATGACCGCTCTTGCTTTGATACCAGCTGTGGCAGCCACCGGATTTCCACACGGTGCGCTGCATCTGCTGGTGGATCATTTCGGTATAGGCGCTTTCGGCGTCCTTGCGTACTTCAATGCTGCGCAGGCCCTGCGCCTTGAGGGTGCGAATGCAGTCGAGGATGTAGTTCATCTGCGACTCGATGATGAACAGCGCCGAGGTGTGGCCGATGCCGGTGTTGGGGCCGGTGACGATAAACAGGTTGGGAAAGTCCGGCAGGCTGGTACCCAGGTAGGCGCGCGGGTAGAGCGCCCAGACGTCGCTGAGGCGAGTGCCATGTTTACCCAGCACTGGGTAGTTGATCACCCCGTCGGTGGCGTCGTAGCCGGTGGCCCAGACGATCAGGTCGAGGTCAATGTGCTGGCCGTCGAGGGTGCGGATACCACGTTCGTCCAGCGCGGCGATGCCCTGCTCGCGGCCGTGCAGCGTGACATTGGCGCGGGTCAGCGCCGGGTACAGGGTGCTGGACAGAATCACCCGCTTGCAGCCGATGGTGAAGTCCGGGGTGAGCTTTTGCCGCAATAGCGGATCCGGCACCTGGCGCTTGAGATGATTGAGCGCCTGGCGCTGCACCAGCTTGAGGGCGGTCTTCGAGTACTTGAAGGCGATCACTCGGGTTTCGAATTGCCAATAGATCAGCCAGCGCAGCAGCTTGTAGGCCGGCTTGAGCCCCAGCAGCCAGCGCTGGAAGCGGCCGAAACTGCGGTCGGCGCGAGGCAGCACCCAATGCGCGGTGCGCTGGAACACATGCAAGTGGGCCACCTGCGGCGCAATGCTGGGAATGATCTGCGCCGCGCTGGCACCGCTGCCGACGATGGCGACCCGCTTGTTGCGGTAGTCGTAGCAGTGATCCCAGGCATTGCTGTGGAAGGTCCTGCCGGCAAAACGCTGCAGGCCCTCGAACGCCGGGATCACCGGTTGGCTCAGCGGTCCGGAGGCGTTGATCAGGAACTGCGCCCGGAAGGTGCCTTTGCCACGGGTGAAGACCTGCCACTGCCGCGCGCTGTCGTCCCATTCGACCCGCTCGACATCGGCCTGCAACTCGACCTTGTCGCGCAGTTGGTAGTGCTCGACCACGTGTTGAGTGTAGCGGTGCAGCTCGGCCTGTGCGGCGAACATCTGCGTCCAGGGCCAGGAGGCGAACGACAGGGAATAGAGCGGGGAGGGAACATCGACGGCGGCGCCGGGGTAGGTATTCTGACACCAGGTACCGCCAAAAAAATCACGCCGTTCCAGCAGGCGAAAATCGCCGATACCCGCCTTGAGCAGATTGACCGCCGCACACTGGCCGCCAAAACCGCTACCGATGATCAGTACCTGATAGGTGTGCATGCTCCTCCCCGTTTATCGTTGCACCGCATACGAGCGCCGGCGGTGCGCTGAGTCCCTGTCATTTATAGTCAATCTTTCGGCGCTGGGTACGCCGGGCCGGCTTTTTCTGGCTGCTGGACGGTGATGGCAATTTGACGTCGCCCTGATAGACTCCGATGTGTTGCCGTCTGCGGGACTAGCCGTCGCAGGGTTCCCATCTGCCGTACCAAGAGGAGCATTGGCCCCCTATGCAACCTGTTGCAGGAAAGGGACTTTCAATGGCCAGGAGGCTGTACACCTCGCGCTCCCTCGGCCTGGTGCTGGGCCTGTTGTGCGTGGGTGCGGCGCTGCTGCCGCTCAAGCCGCCGGTGTGGCTGGTGGCGTTGATGCTGTTCAACGGCCTGGTATGGCCGCACCTGGCGTACCAGTTGACGCGCCGCGCGGCGCAGCCCTATCGCGCGGAACACCGCAACCTGTTGATCGACTCGTTCATGGGCGGCTTCTGGGTGGCGGCCATGCAGTTCAACCCGCTACCCAGCGTCGCCACGTTGTCGATGATGGCCATGAACAACGTGGCCATTGGCGGCGTGCGCTTCCTGCTCGCCGGGCTCATGGCCCAGTTGCTGGGGCTGGGATTGGGGCTGTTGTTGTTCTTGCCGGCTTTCATTCCGCCGACCAGTGCCTTGCAGTTGTACGCCTGCTTGCCGTTGCTGACGTTCTACCCGCTGGCACTCGGTTGGATCTGCTATCGCCAGACCCATGCCCTGGGTAAAAGCAAACGTGAACTGCTGGCCCTGAGTCGCACCGACAGCCTGACCGGGCTGCTGAACCACGGGGCCTGGAAAGACGCGCTGGAAATCGAGTTCCAGCGTTGCCAGCGCCAACAGGCCGGTGGGGCGATTGCCTTGATCGATATCGACCATTTCAAGTCGATCAACGACACCTACGGGCATGTCGCCGGGGACATTGTGCTGCGCCAGTTGAGCAAGATCCTCAAGCAGAACCTGCGCGCCACGGATGTCGCGGGGCGTTACGGCGGCGACGAGTTCTGCGTGATCCTCCCCGACGTGCCGCTGGCCCATGCGGTCCAGGCGATGGACGCCCTGCGCGACCGGTTCTCGGGCCTGGGCTACGAACAGAGCCCGACCCTGCAAGTCAGCCTGAGCATCGGTCTTGCGGCATTCAACCCGATGCACAGCGACGCCACGCAATGGCTCAGCGACGCCGACCTGGCGCTGTACGCCGCCAAGACCACCGGCCGCAACCGGGTCATCTGCCACGCCGACGGGCTGGTCCAGCGCGTGGCCATGGGGATCGTGTAGCCGCCCGGCAGATCATTCACGCATGTCCTTGAACCGCTGCGCCAATTCCAATTGCGATCCCCCCGCAGCAGCCGAGCCTGCGTTCGAGGACGAAGTCCTCGTCGGGCTGATCACGGCATAGGTATCTACACAACTGTGGGGCGACGTTGCACCTGTGGAGAAAGAACCTGCTTGCGTAGTGACCTCTGGGCCGACCAGGATGTTGGATTAGACCGAGTACATATCCATTTTTTTGGTAACGGCCACCTAGGGTTCCGCTTTTACAGCGGCTCACTTTTGGAGGAGCCGGAATGCCGGCCCAGCCAAAAGTAAGCAAAACGCTCTTTCCCCACCACTCGGTGCCTCGCCTAGGCTCGGCATGCCCGTACTCCGACATTGATTTGGGGGGCCGCCGCACTGGGCCATCCCTGGCCCAGTGCGGCTAAACCGGCGTCCTGCCGGTTTACCCCCCAAATCAATATCGGACTCCGGCCAGCGTGGTTAACGGGGCGTCCAGGATCAAAAGCAAAGCGAGGCGGCCTTAGAGCCGACCTGATCGCTGGGGCATGCGCGGTGTAGCTTCTACTTCCTAAGACGCTGATGAAGTCAGTCATCTTTTGATCTGGCTCTGGCTCTGGCTCTTGATCTTGATCCTGGGCGCCCCGTTAACCACGCTGGCCGAACGCAGGCTTGAAGCCGTGGGTAACCCGGCAGGACGCCGGGTTAGCCGCCCCGCGCCATGGATGGCGCGTGGCGGCGACCCACGGATTCAAGCCGGA